>SNRY01000018.1_pt1 | contig 79228 bp, 63 predicted proteins | sample 4693421 | NCBI WGS metagenome assembly SNRY01 (sample SAMN11003215, study PRJNA524138) | termite gut metagenome | isolation source: Bacteroidetes bacterial symbionts from single cell of protist host amplifed... | host: Streblomastix strix ... | reverse complement strand
AACGCCGATATCCGTAAGGCTATTAATGACACGAAAATAGACACATTAAAAGTTGTTTCTTCGCATATTAATCTGGTGGGAGCAGAAATTGAGATGTTGAATCTGGAAAATAGGGAGAAGGTACTTAAAGAAGTGTTGGAACCACTAAAGGATGACTTTGATTATATTTTGATAGATTGTTCTCCATCACTCGGGTTGATAACAGTAAATGCGCTTACAGCCGCCGATTCGGTTATCATTCCTGTTCAAGCCGAATATTTTTCTCTCGAAGGAATCAGTAAATTGCTAAATACTATAAAAATTATCAAGTCAAAGCTGAATACGACATTAGAAATCGAAGGCTTCCTGTTGACAATGTATGATGCGCGTCTGCGCCAAGCCAATCAGATACAAGAAGAAATAAAACGCCACTTTCAAGATTTGGTATTTGACACGATTATTCAACGCAATGTGAAACTTAGCGAAGCACCGAGTTACGGCATACCCGTCATATTGTATGATGCCGAATCAATAGGAACAAAAAACTATATGTCATTAGCAGACGAGCTTATCAAAAAGAATAATAAAGCGTAAAAAGATGGCACAAAAAAGACCTCCGTTGGGTAGAGGATTGGATGTACTACTTTCTATAGATGAAGAAGTTAAGACCGAAGGCTCCTCTTCTATCAATGAAATAGAACTTTGGAAAATTTCCGTTAATCCCAGTCAACCGCGTCGTGAGTTTGATGAAGGTACGTTGCAGGAATTGGCGGATTCGATTGCCGAGATAGGGGTTATTCAACCCATAACATTACGCAAATTATCGGACGATGAATATCAAATCATAGCAGGTGAGCGCCGTTATCGCGCCTCCCAAAAAGCAGGACTGAGTGCTATTCCTGCCTATATTCGTACTGCAGATGATGAGAACATGATGGAGATGGCGTTGATAGAAAATATACAACGCGAAGACTTGAACGCTATGGAAATAGCATTGGCTTATCAACATCTCATTGAGCAATACAGCTTAACGCAGGAACGATTAAGTGAACGTATCGGGAAAAAGCGTGCTACGATTACCAATTATTTGCGTTTATTAAGGCTTCCCGCTCCCATACAAATGGCTTTGCAGAACAGGCAAATTGATATGGGACATGCCCGCGCTTTGCTTTCATTGGAAGACCCGATACAGCAAGTAAAACTTTTGGATGAAATCCAAGAACACGGATATTCGGTTCGTAAAGTAGAAGAAATAGTAAAATTATGGGGAGAAGAAAGCGAAACCGCAGGGAATGAAGAAGGCGAAACGAAAACCTCTGTTGTTTCCAATAAACGAGTTGGCTTACCGGAGGAGTTTAGTATGTTGAAAGACCACCTTTCTAAGTTTTTTAACACAAAAGTACAACTCGTCTATTCCGAAAAAGGGAAAGGGAAAATCAGTATTCCATTCGGCAACGAAGAAGAATTTGAGCATATCATTGCACTTCTTGACTCGCTAAAAGATAAATGACGGAGAAGGGGCATCTATATCAACTGTTTGTTATCCCCCTGTCTTTCTTTTTCATACAAATAGTAGCAGAGGTTGGTAGTATGTACGCCCAGAATCAACGGGTTAGTATTCTTGACTCATTAAAAGTCGATAGTTTGGCTATTGTGAATAGAATGCCGGAAAGCATGGAGAAGACGGACAGTATTGTTGTTTCAACGTCTTTGCAAGTTTGGATACCCGACCCAAATAAAGCTACATGGATGGCAATGGTATTTCCCGGCGGCGGACAAATTTATAACCGCAAATATTGGAAACTTCCAATTATATACGGTGGATTTGTTGGTTGTGCTTATGGGCTTAACTGGAATAATAATATGTATAAAGACTATTCCAAAGCCTATCTTGATATCATGGACGATAATCCGAATACAAATAGTTTTTTGGATATGCTACCACCCAACGCACATTACGAAGAATCGTATTTGAAAGAGTTGCTAAAAAGACGAAAAGACATGTATAGACGCTATCGTGATATGACGGTGTTTGCATTTATTGGAGTTTATCTCATCTCTATTATTGATGCTTATGTAGATGCAGAATTATCTAATTTTGATATTTCTCCCGACCTTAGTCTTCATATAGCACCGGCAATGATTAATAACAGATATGCTCTTGGCAACTCTATCGGGCTACAATGTAGCTTCAAATTTTAAACTAAAGAACAAAATAATAAGATGAAAAATTTGAAATGTTGTTTTACCCTTTTCTTGTTTCTGTCAATCAACTTTTACACAACAAAAGCACAGGATACGGAACTTGTGATTCGCGAAAGTGAAAGAGAAAACTCCAATATTACAGAACTACCCACAGGCATGAATTATTCAGTGGATAGCTTATTAAGCGATTGGAAGGCGAGAACCTACATTACGCTAACATCGGATTGCAATAATACATCCAACATAAATCCTGTATATCCGGACTCAGTGTATATCACCCGTATGTCGAGTTTACCCACTATCATGGAATTGGCTTACAACGATATTGTCCGTAGATATATTGACTTATATACCGGACGCATGAGGAAACAAGTATCCATTATACTAAGTAGTTCCAATTTTTACACACCTATTATAGAAGAAGCGTTGGATGCTTATGATTTGCCTATCGAATTGAAATATCTTCCGATTATAGAATCGGCAATGAATCCTTCCGCCATTTCCCGCATGGGAGCTTCCGGCTTGTGGCAGTTTATGATAAAAACAGGCAAAATCTACGGCTTGGAATCTAACAGTTTGGTAGATGAACGAAGAGATCCTATTAAGTCTTCATGGGCAGCAGCACGCCATTTGAAAGACCTATACAATATTTACAAAGATTGGAATCTCGTAATTGCTGCCTACAATTGTGGTCCGGGGAATGTAAACAAAGCTATTCGCCGTTCCGGAGGAAAGACGGACTATTGGAGTATATATCCTTATTTGCCAAGAGAAACCCGGGGATATGTACCGGCATTCATTGCTGTAAATTATGTGATGAACTATTATTGTGAGCACAATATTTGCCCGATGGAAACAACCCTTCCGAGTAATACCGACACCATACAGATAGACAAGCGGCTGCATTTCGCACAAATTACGGATATATGCGGTATTAGTATGGAACAGATTGAGAGCCTGAATCCGCAATATAAAAAGAGTATTATACCGGGAGGAAAACCTTATACACTTTGCTTGCCGCATGAAAGTTTAAGCGTTTTTATAGACAAGCAAGACGTTATTTATGAGCATCGGGTAAAAGAACTGTTCGGCAACCGCTTAACCGTAGAAGCCAGTAAGAAACGAAATACTACAAGCGGAGGAAACTATACGTCAACAAATGGAATTACCTATCATAAAATAAGAAATGGTGAATCATTATCGACCATAGCAAGAAAATATCAAGTAAACGTCAGTGATTTAAAGAAATGGAATAATTTAGACAGCAATACAATAATTACAGGAAAACAATTGAAGATATTGAATTAAATATGGGAACTAAAAAATATCAATCATCCTATCTACAATATCCTTAGCAACTGCTGTTTTCGACTTCAATTCGCAATCTGTCTTTCCTTCGTTGCCAACAATGCTTATTTTATTTGTATCATAGCGAAAGCCTGCACCTTTGTCTTTAAGAGAGTTGAGCACAATAAAGTCAAAGTTCTTCCGCTTGAGTTTATCTTTGGCATTTTGCAGTTCATGATCAGTTTCAAGTGCAAAGCCGATTAAGCGCTGTTCGGAACGTTTTATCTTACCTAAGCAAGCAGCAATATCAACAGTAGGCTTCAATTGCAATTTCAAAATATCACCTTCGCGTTTTATTTTGTTGTTGGAAACGGTATCTGGAGTAAAGTCTGCTACGGCAGCACACAATATTCCAACATCCGCTCCCGGATATTCTTTCATGGCAACGGTGTACATTTCTTCAGCAGACTCTACATCAATGCGACGAATGTTTAAATGATACGATTCCTGATGAACGGGACCCGTGATAAGAATTACTTCCGCACCCCGCTGTGCACATTCTTCCGCTAAAGCAAATCCCATCTTTCCCGATGAATAATTGCCTATAAAACGCACGGGATCAATCTTTTCGTAAGTAGGTCCGGCGGTTATCAATATCTTTTTATTTACCAAATCCCGTTCGGTAGAGAAATAATCTTCAAGTACGCGGATAATATTTTCCGGTTCTTCCATTCTGCCTTTGCCTACCAAATGACTTGCCAATTCCCCTTCGGTAGGTTCTATAATATGATTACCAAATGAACGGAGTCTTTCCAGATTCTTTTGTGTGGAAAGGTGAAGATACATATCCAAATCCATAGCAGGGGCAATGAATACAGGAGCTTTAGCGGAGAGGTATGTAGTGATTAGCATATTGTCGGCTATCCCATTTGCCATTTTTCCAATAGTGGAAGCCGTAGCAGGAGCTATCAGCATAGCATCTGCCCATAACCCAAGGTCAACGTGACTGTTCCAAGTGCCGTTTCTTCCAGCAAAGAACTCACTGATAACCGGTTTACTTGTTAATGCGGAAAGAGTGATAGGAGTAATAAATTCTTTTCCTGCCGGAGTAATGACAACCTGCACTTCCGCTCCTCTTTTTATGAGTCCGCGTATGATGTAACAAGCTTTGTAAGCGGCTATGCTTCCGCTGATGCCAAGTAGTATCTTTTTTCCAAGCATAGGTATGCTAATTATGTCTTATACCGGAAATGATTGAAAGACTGTATTCTCTTCTTTTATCATATCATACAATCGTTTTTGTATTTTTTTCCAATCATAAATGCCTTTCATCATAACAATAGGCTCCGTAAAAATAATATCGTCAAAATAAGTCATTCCTTTAATCGGGCTAATAGCATTACAGTGCTCAAATTTCTTTTGGTAGGCTTCCAGCATATCAGATAACGACAACTTTACGGATAAACAGGCTATATCTATAAAATCTTTTAAACGGGAACCATCCCCAGCTATCGCAGATAATTTCATTGCTGCAATATCCTTCATAGCGTACAGTCTAATATTGTCACTTACACAAATATCCTCTACAAACGGATAAGCATACGTAATGCAATCAATTTTTGTATTATTAATAGTCCCTTTTAAGGTATTGTTTCTGCGAAAATCACTGTCAAAATTATACTTCTCTACGAGATATTTTTCTACTGTTTCCGAATCGAAAGGGAAAGGAGTAAACAAATCCAAATCTATGCTGCGCCGATGTCCCAAATACAAAGCTAATGCCGTTCCTCCAACAAGATAAAAATTAGTAAATTCCTTATCCTGCATTAATGTCTTTAAGAGTTCAAAAGTTTCTCCTGTAGCCGTTTCCGTGTGTAACATCTCAATTCCTTTTTTTCCAATTCAAACACAACACAAACAAAAGCTATATCTATGGGGGAGAGAGAAGGGATTTCTTTTATTATCTCTCTAACATTATTTAATCCACCATATTTTTTGATTGCAGCATAAAAATCCTCTATCCATCCCCGTTCTATGACACGCTGCATAACAACAGTTCGCATGTTACTCCAATCGAAATTAGATAAATCATATTCCCATAACAGCGTTTTAGAAATCTCTGCATCTTTCGAGTGTTGTTCCCAATTATCGAATATCATGTTACATTTTATGTTTTGTTCCGCAACCGGATCTTTGTCAGCATCGTTTTCGTATTCAGTGTAAAATTATTTTCCATTATCCATCCGTAATATCCGGGGTCTTTCTTCAATACCTCGGACACAACTTGACCTTTATACTTACCGAAATTGAAAACTTCCATACCATTTTCACCGTAAATCATGCGTCCGGCAAAGTCCACATTCTTATTAAAGCTGGAAAAAGCAGACAAAAATAACACATCATTCTGCAACTCCGGATAACGGTCCAATTGAGATTGCAACACTTCGTAAGTAGCACGTGTGTCGGCTTCGGCGGTATGGGCATCTTCCAAATCCTTATTACAGTAGAATTTATAGGCAGCGGTAAGTGTACGTTGCTCCATTTTATGAAAAATAACCTGTACATCAACAAACTTACGGCGATTCATATCAATATCTACTCCCGCACGAAGAAACTCTTCCGCCAACACAGGGATGTCAAAACGGTTGGAGTTGAATCCCGCTAAATCACATCCCTCAATATCATTGGCTATATTCTTTGCCACTTCCTTAAACACAGGACAATCTACCACATCCGCATCATAAATACCATGTATCTCCGATGCTTCTTTGGGTATCTGTATTTCGGGATTGATACGCAGTGTTTTAGATTCTTCATTTCCGTTAGGACATACCTTCAAATAGCTTATTTCTACAATTCTGTCGGTATTGATATTGATGCCGGTAGTCTCCAAATCAAAAAAAACCAACGGATTCTTTAAATTTAATCTCATCTATTTAACGGATAATGTCGAACACAAATAAATCTAATCATTCAACATCATCGGCATTAACAACATCAGCAGATTTTCATTGTCTTCTTGCTCTATAGGGAGAACAATACCCGCACGTGACGGGTCCGTCAATTCTATGATCACTTCGCCTGTTGAAATATTGCCAAGAATCTCTATAAGAAAAGACGATTTGAATCCGATATTCATTTCATCACCCATATATTGGCATGTCAACACTTCTTCGGCTGAAGTAGAAAAATCAATATCCTGGGCTAAGACTGTAATCAGATTTTCTTGCAAACGGAGCTTAATAAGGCTACTACCCTGTGAAGAGAATATAGATACACGACGCAATGCTCCCAAAAGCTGTTGACGGTCAATAGTTACTTTGTACGGATTATTTTGTGGAATAACCGAATTATAATTCGGATAACGCCCTTCAATCAAGCGGCATACCATACAGTAATTCTCAAATGTGAAGACAGCATTGCGCTGGTCAAACTCAATTCCAACCTCACCTATTTCTTTCGGTAATAAACTTTTGAGCAACGATGCCGGTTTTTTGGGAAGTATAAATGCTGCCTGCCCACTTCCACGAGCGCCCAATATTTTGTAACGCACAAGTTTATGTCCGTCGGAAGCAACAATTGTAATATCTTCGGAAGTAATATCAAAATACACACCATTCATTACCGGACGCAACTCATCATCAGCCGTAGCAAACAATGTACGGTTAATACTACCCATCAGCACTTGTCCGTTTATATTCAAACGCACCGCATCATCACCCACTGCAACAGATTGGGGATATTCATCGGCATTCTGCCCCATTAAACTATACACTCCGTTTTGATATTTCACAGTAATTGCGTAAGTTTCAAGATCAACAATAAAGTCAAGCGGCTGCTCCGGCAATTCTCTCAACGCATCTAAAATAGTTTTGGCAGCCACTGCAAACGCTCCGTTTGCAGTACTACTATTTACACTTACAGTGGTAACCATCATTGTTTCATTATCCGCAGCCGTAATAGACAAAACGGAATCTTCTATCCGAAAAAGAAAGCAATCTAAAATCGGCAAAGAGTTTTTTGAACTTATTACACGGCTAAGAGCCTGCAATCTACCAAAGAGCAACGTACTTGAGATATTAAAGTTCATGACATATTAAATTATAATATTTGCATTATGTTATTACGAGTAGGCAAATTTACAAAAAAGATTAGATATTTTAAACACACATTCAATTATTGTTTTTAACAGACAAATTTATGGCATTTGAAATATCTGCTAAAATTAGTGGCATCCGTTGCATCCGCATCCGCTTTCACAGTCCCCGTCATGACAACTGCCACAACCGTCGCCGCTTACCATGGCAAGTGTCTCTTCAATTTCTTTGTCGGTAGCAATATGACTCTCTATCACTTTGCCGATAAAAGTCAAGTCGTCGCCTGCCAAGGGATGGTTCATATCCATCACCACCGCATCGGGAAGCACTTCTACCACGCTTCCATATATACGTTGCCCGTCGGCATTTATCAAAGGAATAATTTTATCTTTGCTAAAAGCTTCGGCATCAAAATGTCCGTCCACTTCAAATATATTCTTCGGTAAACTGATAACATGCTCATCATCATATTCTCCGTAAGCATCGGCACAAGGAATCGTAAACTCAAACTTATCGCCTTTGTTAAGACCTTTTATTTGATTTTCAAAAATATCAAGGGTAGTACCCAAACCTGTGATAAATTGAAACGGATGTTTTTCGGTTGCCTCTTCTATTAATTCTCTTTCTCCATCTTCTGTGGTATATAATTTATATGCCACCGTAATGCATTTGTTTTCTGTTTCCATTTACTTATTTTACTTATATTAATGAGTATTGATGCCATAAAATAGCAAACAAATTTAGATAAAAATATGCAATTTATCAGGTATGTAGAGTGAAAAATACTATTTTTGCAAATAACTTGTTACAATTGTATTATTAAAGGAAAAGCTATGAATATGAAAAATGTTTGGTGGATTATTGTTGTTGTTGTTTTATTGGGAGGCATTGCAACTGTCACTTACTTATTGCTTGATGAAAAAAAAAGTAATAAAGAGTTGATACAAGAATTTCAATTGGAAAAGGAAGAACTTGAAAACGAATATTCCCATTTTGCCACACAATATGACGAGTTACAACTTACCATAACAAATGATTCACTTAATCAATTGTTGAGTAAAGAAAAGATAAAAGTACAACGTTTACTCGAAGAATTACGTTCCGTAAAAAGCAGCAATGCAGCCGAAATCAGACGATTAAAAAACGAACTTGCCACTTTGAGAAAAGTTATGGTCGGATACATCACCCAAATAGACTCTCTGAACCGCATTACCGAACAGCAAAAACAAGTGATAGACAAGGTTACAAGAATGTACAACGATGTTTCGCGCATGGCAGACAATCTTACACAAGAAAGAAACAAATTAGATAAAAAAGTATCTCTTGCTGCTCAATTAGATGCCACCAATATTTGGATTGAACCCCGAAACAAGCGTGATAAAAAAGTGCAGCGAGTAAAAGATGTCGTAAAATTCGCCATAGGATTCACCATCGTGAAAAATATTACCGCCATACCGGGAGAACGAACGTTGTATGTACGCATTATGAAACCGGACAACGATGTGCTGGTAAAGAGCAGTTCGGATACATTCTCCTACGAAAATACCACATTGCAATATTCCATTAAAAAGTACATTGAATATGATGGTGAAGAACAATCAACTGTCGTTTATTGGAACGTAGAAGAGTTTTTATACGCAGGTATCTATCGGGTGGACATCTTCGCCGAAGGAACATTAATCGGTTCGCAACAGTTTATGCTGAGTTAAATAAGAAAAAAGAAATCATCAGAAAAGCAATATCAGTATTTGCGCCGACATAACCCTCAAAAACATGGTAAGCGGATATACGGCAGCATAACTTACGGAAGGGGTATCATTGCCGGCTGTGGCAGTAGCATAAGAAAGTGCAGGAGGGTCTGTGGTACTTCCTGCTAAAAGCCCCGTTAACGTAAAATAGTCAAAACGGAAGAAACGACGACCGATTATTCCCATGACAATAAGCGGCACAAAAGTAATAATAACACCAAGTCCTACCCAATTCAATCCGCCTCCGTGAACAATGGTTTCGACAAAATCCTCTCCGGCTCCCAAACCTACGGCAGCAAGAAAGAGACTGATACCAATTTCACGAATCATAAGATTGGCGCTCATAGTGGTATAGGTAATCAACTTCAATTTAGTTCCAAATACACTCAATAGAATTGCCACAATAAGAGGACCTCCAGCCAGACCAAACTTCACCGGCTGGGGTATTCCGGAAAAGGCAAAAGGAATGCTTCCCAAAAGAACTCCCAAAAAGATACCAATGAATATAGGAGTAAGATTGGGAGCGTTCAAACGTTTCACTTTATTACCCAATACGGTTTCCGCACCGGCAAGAGACGATTCGGTTCCTACCAGCGTAACTTTGTCGCCGATTTGTAATTTAACATTAGACTGAGCCACCAAATCTATCCCTGAGCGGTTGATACGAGTAACGTTTATCCCAAAACGGCTACGCAGATTAATCTGCGAGATACTTTTTCCATTTATTTCCGGCTGAGTGACGATAATCTTTCGGGAAATAACTTCACAACCGGGTTTATGCCAATCATTCATAGTCAGATTAACCCGCTTTCCGATGAAAGCAAGGACAGATCTTATATTCTGCGGATTAGTGATAACGAACACCTTATCCCCTTCATTCAATATTGTTTCGGTAGAGGCTATGTGGATTATTCCGTCATTAGACATCACCCGGGAAATAACGAATTTAAGATTAATCAAATCCATCAATGACTGGATGCTTTCACCAAATAACGCAGGATTCTTCACTTCAATGGAGAGAGTATCTACAACGTTTTGTTTTTTAGAGTTCTCAGCGTTGAGTTGTTCTATTTCTTTATTAAGATTAACACGGAAAATATAACGAATAGCTATCATAGAAAAGATAATGCCCATAACCCCTAAAGGATAGGCTACGGCATAACCAAGGGCAATACTCGGTTCGTTCGTGCCACCGTTCATGCTGCTATAGGCTTCTTGTGCAGCGCCAAGTCCGGGAGTATTGGTTACTGCTCCCGAAAGTATTCCTACCATTGTGGACACAGGTATTTCCGAAATGAAATGGATAATCAAAGTGATGATTACTCCTAACATCACAATACCTGTAGCCAAAAGATTAAGTTGAACTCCCTCTTTCTTGAAAGAGGAAAAAAAGCCGGGACCAACCTGCAAACCCACTGCATAGACAAAAAGGATTAATCCGAATTCTCTCACAAAATGCAGAACAGAATGTTCCATTCGGAAGCCAAAATGAGACATGGCAATACCCACAAACAATACCATTGTCATACCCAATGATATGCCTCCGATTTTTATTCGCCCAAGCGTAACACCTGTAGCTATAACAAAAGCCAACAACATAACAGCGTGGGCAACCCCGGTACCCCACAAGAGTTCACTTATCTGACTCATAAACCATACCTATTGATTTAAAAATTTAAAACGGCGCAAAAGTACGAATAAATTTAATAACAAGGTAAGTTCAAAGATACATAAAAAAAATTAGATGGCGATTGAAAATCTAATTGAATTTTCGCTTTATTTCATCAAGCCGGGAACGCAATTTGGGCATCAACGAACGGCGGATGCGCAGTGTCATCCGGCAATCCGCATCATAAGACTGACTTACAATCTCCGGTTCTTCTTCTTTTACTACTCGCATTACATCATTCATAAAAGGATATTCAAACATAATGGTTATTTCCTCATCCACCGTCTTTTCTATAATGTCGGCGGCAGCTAATGCTTCGGCGGCGGCAGTTTTGTATGCTGTAATCAGCCCGCTCGTCCCCAGCTTGATACCCCCGAAGTACCGAATAACGACGACAAGGATATTTGTTAATACATTGGAATTGATTTGCCCCAGAATCGGTTTGCCCGCCGTGCCGGAAGGTTCACCATTATCATTTGCTCTGAAGTCTTTCCGTTCATGCCCCAGCATATAAGCGTAACAAAGATGCCGGGCATCGAAATATTTCTTTTGATAATACTCCAGATGTGTTTTAATCTCCTCAACGCTATGCACCGGAACAGCAAAAGCCATAAACTTGCTTCGCTTTTCAGCGTATATACCTTCGGCGGTGGCAGATATGGTTCTGTAAGTATCCTCCTGCATTCAAAAGGGTCAGTCTATTATCTCAAATCCGCAATAAGGAATAAGCGCTTTGGGGATTCTGATACCTTCCGCCACTTGGTTGTTCTCCAGCAAGGCGGCAACGATACGCGGTAACGCCAAAGCCGATCCGTTCAACGTATGGCAAAGCTCCGTCTTCTTCTCTGCCGTGCGGTAACGGCACTTCAAACGATTGGCTTGGTAAGATTCGAAATTCGACACGGAACTCACTTCCAGCCAACGCTTTTGTGCACCGGAAAATACTTCGAAATCGAATGTAAGGGAAGAGGTAAAACTCATATCTCCCCCACAAAGGCGGAGAATACGATATGGCAGTTCCAATTTATTGACCAGACTCTCTACGTGGGCTATCATTTCTTCAAGCGATTGGTAAGAGTGTTCCGGCTTATCAATGCGGACAATCTCCACCTTATTAAACTGGTGCAAACGGTTCAGTCCGCGCACATCTTTTCCGTAAGAACCGGCTTCGCGACGAAAACAAGCGGAATATGCACAATTTTTTACCGGAAGTTCCTTTTCGTCAAGTATCACATCGCGATAAATGTTCGTTACCGGCACTTCGGCTGTGGGAATCAAATATAAATCATCGGTCTCGGCATGATACATCTGTCCTTCCTTGTCGGGGAGTTGCCCTGTGCCGTAACCTGAAGCGGTATTTACCACATAGGGAGGCTCTATTTCCAAATAACCGGCATCACGGGCTTCATCGAGGAAGAAGTTTATCAATGCCCTTTGCAGGCGTGCGCCCTTACCTTTGTACACGGGAAATCCCGCTCCGGCGATTTTTACGCCCAATTCAAAGTCTATCAAATCGTATTTCTTTGCCAATTCCCAATGGGGAAGGGCATCAGAAGGGAGTGCGGTTTCTTTCCCTCCCATGCGTTCCACGATGTTGCCTTCTGCTCCTGTTCCTTCGGGTACACTGCTGTGCGGGAGGTTCGGAACAGTATAAAGCATGTTTTGCAATTCAGTATCGACTTCACTCATGGAGGCTTCCAATGCTTTGATCTTTTCCTTTATTTCGGCAACGCGCACACGGGCAGATTCTGCTTCCTCTTTCCTGCCTTCCTTCATCATCTGACCGATACTTTTTGACAGCGTGTTTACTTCCGACAAGTTTGCGTCCAATAAACCCTGCGTATGCCGTCGTTTATTGTTGGTTTCGATAACCCTGTCAATGATTTCCTTTGCACCCTTGAAGTGTTTCTTTTCCAAACTACGGACTACTGCCTCCGTGTTTTCGGTAATTTGTTTTACAGTAAGCATTATGTATAGTAAATTTAAGCACTGCAAAGATACAAAATAAGAAATCATTAACCTTCTCTAAATTGAAAAGGATTTAACGATATCACCTTTGTTTTACCGTATATCAGTTCTCATCCCCACTTTCCGATTGTTCGCTTGTCTCAAAAATTATTACATTGGGATTTTGCCCGAAGGATTGTTCGCATGTTTCTCGTATAACATACTCACCGATAAAATAGCCAACGGTTGCCATACAATCGCTAATACCTCCGTAAAATTTACCCTCCTTTTCCGTATCCTGTTCATCAGGATTTTGTTTACCGATAATTTCCATTTGCTCGTAAAACCCTTTTTCACACTCATGGAGTTTAACAAGGAGGTTCATTAATACTTCTTTGGGGGTACTCTCTTTGCCTGTGCTGGAAGCTTGTCTTTCTTTTTCCATAACTCTGTATTATTTAGGATTGTTTTTCTTTCTGGTGAGACTTTGATTGTTTTCTGAACAAACGTAACAAGCTGTAGATAGTCTGTGAAAACGGATTATCTTCTATATCAAAAGATTGATTGGTTAAAGCGGATGGGGCATCCGCTGTGGAGGTATGTGGGTCTGGTAAGATCAAAGTAGGGTTAATATGGCTATCCCTACTTAAATTTTCGTTTCTCTTGGTCATTGTGAACGAAAAATTAAAGTATTCGACATAAAGAAAGGCTATCGCCTCCCTTTCTCGACCAAGAGAAATTACTGTAAACGTAGTTGCAGCAATTCAAAGGGAATTGATAGCCTATAATTGCAGCGTTAAACGCTGGAGTGGTAAAAAATAGCCGCAACATACGTTTACAAATCTCTTGGTCTGAGATACCGCAAATGTACTACTATTTCCTAACCCCGCAAACTGTATCAAAAAAATACTCCACTTATACTACAATAAAAATTGTATTTTCGCGTATGCGAAAAATCATTCATATTGACATGGATGCTTTTTATGCCTCTGTCGAACAGCGAGACAATGAAGCATTGCGCGGGAAACCGGTGGCAGTAGGTTACTCCGAAGCGCGTGGCGTGGTTGCGACAGCCAGTTATGAGGCGCGTAAATTCGGTGTTCATTCTGCTATGCCTTCCCTGACCGCAAGAAATAAATGTCCGCAATTGATTTTTGTTCCACCCCGTTTTGAGATATATCACGAAGCCTCTGCGCAAATCAGGGAAATCTTTCTGGAATACACCGATTTAGTTGAGCCTCTGTCTTTGGATGAGGCGTTTTTGGATGTTACCATTAATCACAAAAACAATCCCTCTGCCGGCTTAATAGCAAAAGAAATTCAGCAAAAGATTTTTGAAAAGACCGGATTACGGGCATCTGCCGGAGTATCTGTCAATAAATTCCTTGCAAAAATTGCATCCGATTGGAAGAAACCGAATGGTTTTTTCGTTATTCCTCCTGAAGAAGCGGAAAAGTTTGCTGAAAACCTGAAAATAGAACAGTTCTACGGCGTAGGAAAAGTAACCGCACAAAAGATGCATGAAAACCGTATTTTTACCGGATACGATTTGAAGCAACGTTCGGAAGCGGAACTCGTCAAACTGTTTGGAAAAGCCGGACACAACCTTTACCTCAATGCACGAGGAATTGACGAGCGGGAAATAGAACCGAACCGGATTACCAAATCCATCAGTAATGAAACCACATTTCTACAAGATAAAACCAATCGCATCCTGCTAACTGTGGAGTTGTATCATTTAGCCAAAGAAGTATCGGAACGTATGAATGAAGAAAAGTTTTATGGCAAAACCATTACCATTAAAGTAAAATACGCCGATTTCAAAATCATTACCCGGAGTAAAACTTTACTACAAAAGATTACGGGGTTTGAGCAATTATGGTCATACGTGCGTGAAATGATGAAACAGATTGATTTATCGGAACAGCCGGTACGATTGTTGGGATTCGGGATCAGTAACGCTGATAATGAGCCTAATAAGAGATCTACTCAGATGGAATTGGAATTGTTTTAATGATTTTTATATATGCCTTGAGCCGGTTTGGGTTTCTATCATGTATAGTGACCCTGTTCAGTAGCTTATGAGAATAAATTCTATTTCCATAGCTTCGTGTTTGCATCTTGCCATTGCATAGGAAATATTACGGCTCCCGGATGCTTTTTTTATCATTTCCTTGTTCTTAATTAAAAAGATGTGTTTATTTGTGTAATTATTTTTACTCAAAGGATGCCTACTGACAACTCGTTATTTTTAATAGATATAGAAGAGGTACTTCGCAAAAAAGCTCCGAGACATTATAAATGTATTCCCGGATTTTTCTTTTCTTATTTGAAAAGAATCATTCATCAAGAGGAAATAAATTCTTTTTTTTGTAGTCCGGGAGGACGCAAAACCGGGGTAGATTTTTTGGAAGCGACTCTCGATTTTTTAGATACCAAAGTAGAAGTAAAAGGATATGAAAACCTGCCGGATGAAGGTTTATATACATTTGTATCCAATCATCCGCTTGGCGGACAAGACGGAGTAGCTTTGGGTTATATATTAGGTCGTCATTACAACGGTAAGATAAAATATCTGGTAAATGATATACTGATGAATCTTCACGGACTTGCTCCCCTTTGTATCCCCATAAATAAAACGGGAAAGCAGGCTAAGGATTTTCCCTTAATGATAGAAAAAGGCTTTCAATCGGACGATCAACTTATTATGTTCCCTGCCGGAATCTGTTCCCGCAGACAAAAAGGAATAATTAAAGATGTGAAATGGAAGAAAACCTTTATTGTCAAAAGCGTTCAAACACACCGGGATATAGTACCGGTATATTTCAACGGACGCAACTCAAACTTTTTCTACAATTTAGCCAACATAACCAAGGCGTTGGGAATAAAATTCAACGTTGCAATGCTTTATTTAGCGGACGAAATGTTTAAGAATCGACACAAAACCTTTACTGTTACTTTCGGTAAACCCATCCCCTGGCAAACTTTTGATAAGTCAAACACTCCGGCGCAATGGGCAGAATACGTAAAAAACACTGTATATACATTACAAAAACAATAAAGAAACCGCAAAAGAGAAACCATGGAAAGAGAAATCATCAAACCGATAGATAAGAAACTTCTCAAAATGGAGTTAACGGAAGACAAGCGGTTACGCATGACAAATAAAAGTAATAATCAAATATATATTATTACCCATCATAATTCTCCCAATGTAATGCGTGAGATAGGACGTTTGCGTGAAGTAGCCTTTCGTGCTGCGGGAGGTGGTTCGGGCGAAGCTCTTGATATAGATCATTATGATACGATGGACAATCCTTATAAACAACTTATTGTTTGGAACCCGGAAGCAGAGGAAATATTGGGAGGTTATCGTTACTTGTTGGGAACGGACGTACAATTTGACGAAGAAGGTATCCCCATTTTAGCGACTTCCCACATGTTCCATTTTTCGGAAAAATTTATAAAGGAATATCTGCCTACTACCATTGAATTAGGGCGGTCATTTGTTACATTCGAATATCAATCCAGCCGTGCAGGGGCTAAGGGATTATTTGCCCTTGATAATTTGTGGGACGGGTTGGGTGCGCTTACTGTTATTATGCCCGATGTGAAATACTTTTTCGGAAAGGTAACGATGTATCCAAGCTATCATCGTCAAGGACGTGATATGATTCTTTACTTTCTGAAAAAACATTTCGCAGACAAAGAAAACTTGATTACTCCACTCAAACCTCTTATTTTGGAAACCGACGAAAAGGTATTGGTGGAGTTGTTTAATAAAGATACATTTAAAGAAGATTATAAAATACTGAACAATGAGATTCGTAAGTTTGGTTATAATATTCCTCCATTGGTAAATGCTTATATGAATCTCAGCCCTACCATGCGCATGTTTGGTACGGCTGTTAACTACGGTTTCGGTGATGTAGAGGAAAGCGGTATATTAATTGCCTTTGACGAAATTCTAGAAGAGAAACGCTTGCGCCATATCGAATCTTTTATGAAGGATGTCGAAGAATGTAAAATAACTTCGGGAGCCAATAAGATCTTTTTTAAGAATATGTAAACGTACAGAGGATCCCCATTTTTATACATCCGGCAATCTGTTTCCATTTATCTTTCTGTAAACGTCGATTGCAAAAACATCAGTCATTCCCGAAATGTAGTCGAGTACCGCTTGTATCTTTTCATAAAGTGAAAGAGATTTTATATCGTATTGCCCGGAAACGCGATTGATGAGTAATTGTGAATAAACCTTCTCAGGCGAAATTACGGCGTCAATCATCAGGTCGAGCAAAGTAGTGATGATACGGAAGCCCGCCAATTCAACATCAAGTACCTCTTTGGAGCAATAGATTTTTTCAATCGCAATCTTCGCACATCTTTGATAGGCTATTAATGCGCGATTGGATATTCGTTCAATTAATGATTGTTGAAACGTACCTGTAAGGATATCTTCTTCGTTTTTTAAAAAGGCGGAAACACATTCGTTTATAAGCAGACCAATCACAGACGAGCGAAGATAGGCTATCTGTTCGTTTACGTCACTGACAATGCCGAATGTACGATGAATATGCTTTTGCCTTTCTTCGTCAAAGTAGCTCAACAACAAATCTTTTGTTTCATCTGTGGTTAATATCTTCAATTTGTGCGCATCTTCGATGTCCATTATCTGATAACAAATATCGTCGGCAGCTTCGACTAAGAAAACCAGAGGATGACGGGCATATCTTAACGGCTTTTCATTTAACTTCGGCAAGCCTAATTCTGTGGCAATGCACTGAAAAGTATCTTCTTCCGATGTGAAGAAACCAAACTTTAGCCTGTCCTCCGCCAAACTCGAAGAGAAAGGATATTTTACGATGGAAGCCAAAGTAGAATATGTCATGGCAAATCCTCCTTTCCGTCGTCCTTTAAATTGGTGGGTCAATAAACGGAAAGCATTGGCATTTCCTTCAAAGTGAACAAAGTCTTGCCATTGTTTGTCGGTCAGATCCTCTTTCAATCGCAGCCCTTTCCCTTCCGAAAAAAAAGTAGAAATGGCGCGTTCTCCGGAATGACCGAAGGGAGGATTACCCAAATCATGTGCCAGACAGGCGGCAGAAACCACCGCACCTATTTCGGGCAGGAAAGAATCCTGTAATTCCGGTTGCCGGATAAGAATGGCTTTTGCCGTGTCATTACCCAATGAACGTCCTACACAAGCCACTTCGAGGCTATGCGTTAACCTGTTGTGCACAAACACGCTTCCCGGCAACGGGAATACTTGTGTTTTGTTTTGTAATCGTCTGAAAGGAGCCGAAAAGACCAGACGGTCATAATCCCGTTGAAATTCCGAACGGCTTTCCTGTCGTTCTGCGTGGAACTCTTCCATGCCAAATCGTTTGGCAGATATTAACTTTCTCCAATCCATTTCCTTCAAGCATTTGATTATATTACAACATTTCAAACCCTGCCCATACCCCTCCCGAAACAGGAGCTTCCAATTCTATTAATTCTTTGGATACCGGATGAACAAAACTTATCCGGCGAGCATGGAGACAAATACTTCCATCCGGGTTGGAACGGGGAAAACCATACTTTAAATCCCCCTTAACAGGACAACCTATCTTTGCCAATTGGCAACGTATCTGGTGATGCCTTCCGGTCTTTAATTCAATCTCAAGTAAGTGATAGTTTTGCGAATGTCCGATGAGCCTGTAATAAAGAATAGCTTTTTTGGAGTTTGGGACTTCTTTGTCGTGGGCATAACTTTTATTCTCCTTTTCGTTGCGCGTCAAGTAATGTACCAATCCGCTTTCAACTTCTTTCGGTTGATTTTTGACTACAGCCCAATAAATCTTTTTTATCTCCCCGTTTTTAAACATTTCATTTAGACGGGATAACGCCTTACTCGTCTTGGAAAAAATAACAAGACCACTCACGGGACGATCCACCCGGTGAACAACACCGACAAAAACATTACCGGGCTTTCCATACTTCTCTTTCAGATACAGCCGCACTGTTTCCGAAAGAGGAGTATCCCCCGTCTTATCCCCCTGAACTATCTCGGAACCGGTCTTATTAACAACAATTATATGATTATCTTCGTATATTACAGTCATTGCCTAAGTGTTCATACCACCGCAGCAATGAATCACTTGTCCCGTTACATAAGAAGAAAGGTCGGATGCAAGGAAGGTTGCTACATTAGCCACATCTTCGGGTGTTCCACCGCGACGCAGAGGGATGGCTTTTGCCCATTCAGCTTTCACTTCCTCGCTCAACTGACTGGTCATATCCGTGATGATGAATCCCGGAGCAATAGCGTTGGCGCGTACCCCGCGCGAACCAAGTTCTTTGGCGATGGACTTTGCCAAACCAATCATACCCGCCTTCGAGGCAGAGTAGTTGCATTGACCGGCATTACCGGAAACTCCTACTACGGAAGCCATATTGATAATACTTCCCGTTTTCTGGCGCATCATTATTGGAGTACAGGCATGAATGAAGTTGAAAGCCGATTTTAAATTTACGTTGATAACCATGTCCCATTGCTGTTCGGTCATACGCATCATCAGCCCGTCGCGGGTGATACCGGCGTTGTTTACCAGAATATCTATATGCCCGAAATCTTTTTGAATGTCGGTAACTACTCTTTCCGTATCTTCAAAGTTGGCAGCATTCGAAGCGTAACCTTTTGCCTTTACACCCATTGCCGCAATCTCTTTTTCCGTGTTTTGCGCATTCTCGTCGATAACCAAGTCTGTGAATGCCACGTTAGCCCCTTCCGAAGCAAACTTTAATGCAATTGCCTTACCAATGCCGCGTGCAGCTCCGGTAACAAGTGCTGTCTTTCCGTCTAATAATCCCATAGTATAATTTGTATTATTTATAGATTTCCTTTTCTTTGTAATGCCCCATATATAATGTTTGTTACATATTTCATACAAGTCTCCCTGTCTAAATTTTCACCGATACGCCCGCGAATATAAGGAACTTCAATCCCTTTAATACAGTAATGCATCAATTCAGCCGTCATGTCTATGTCGTCAATGCAAAAAACACCTTTTTCCTGCCCTTCTCGCAAAATATCTCTAAAAAATTGAATTTCTTTGATGTCAAATTCCTTGCGAACTTTTTCAACATTCCAGATATCACGAAAAAAGTCGGCACGAAGCGTCCCGTTCCTTTCCACTACATTTTTTATTACCTCCAAATGTGTGTATATGATTTTGACAATCTTGACATCAGGAGAAGCTTCCGTGTCAATAACCTGCTTCATTGTATCCAAAAGAACATTTAATTCCGATTCCACAACCGCCAAGTAGATGGCTTCCTTACTTTTGAAATATGTGTAAAGAGTCCTTCTGCCTTTTTCTGAAGCAATAGCAATATCGTTCATCGTAGTATTTTCCACTCCCATTCTTGCAAAAAGCCGACGAGCAGTATCCAGCAATTTGTCACTTGTTTTCGATTTAGGTACCAATATCATAGATTCCGCCATTGAACATTAATAAAATTATGTTTGAACAAAAATACAATGATTCTGTGTTTATACCCAATATTATTAATGATTTTTTATATAAATCTTTCTTTAAAAACAAATCGGTTCAATACCATTTGATATTACTCTGCATCTGGCTTCTTTGCTCCCATTTCAAATCCTGTAGGATGGACGAATTGGCACGGATGATAAAGTTGTATGAACGCCAGCGACCAAAAGGAGAAAGACTTGCCGACATTGTCCAACAGTGAAGATCGCGAGAAACAGAAAATGTTGTTTGGGTAATCTCTTTGTTGACAAAGTCGTAGCCGGAATTAAAGTTCGTTGACCATCTGTTGGAGATTTTAATATTTCCCGACATATTTAACGTATGCGTATAGCTATAAGGATAGCGCATAGACTTTTCGTTAATCTGCTTCGATTGGTCTTCACGAATATTGAACGAATAATTTATATTAAACGACCAGGGCATTTTAAATACCTGATAACCATTTGCATCTGTTTGAGCTTTCACTTTTCTTTTGCCGGTATCCGATTCCGGCTTGTTGCTTGTTGCATTTCTCTCATCTTCGGGATTTTCGGCATTTTCATCCTGGCTTTGTTTGTCTTCTTTAGTACCGAACCATTTATTCCAACTCTTTTTTATGTTGTCCAATGTATTGTTATTGAAAGTATAATTAAAAGAAGAGCCATAGCCCTGGAAACGTCCGAAACGTCCGTAAGACCATTCTGTCCTATCACCCACATACACTCTTCCGTTCTTGTCAAATTGATAGGCATACGTGGCGAAAGAAGAGTTCAGATTTAATGTATAACTCTTTGATAATTTCATACGCAAGCGCAAGGAAAGATCACTCCAAGGCTTGGTTTTGGCAGCCATATTGTATGAGATGTTCGCTCCCAACTCATCAATGATACTAATCTTGCGAACACCCGTAGAGTCACGGTCGGACTTCATTTTCATTTCTATATTGTTTGAAACGTTGAAGCTGATACTTCCTTGCTTGCCTTTGCCCGGTACGCCAAAAGAACCTCCCGAATAAGGAGAATACTCCCTTACCTGCAATTCGCCTTTTGAATCCGTATAGGTCACGGTTTCGTAGTATCCGTATTGGGGAGAACCAAAGTCGGGAGCTGCGCTAATGCTTATTTGTGGAGTGAAGACGTGGCGGATTTGAATTTCCTTCTCTCTTGCAAACTTAAAAATAGGTTTGTACATGCCATAGAGTTTCGTATTTATCCCTAGGCTTGTATTATAGTTATATACCCGGTAGAAGCCATATAACGTATCTGTGGGGACTAATTGATTCTTGCTGTTGTCCCAACCTTGCATGACTTTTCGAGTGTACCAGCGTTCGGTATAATTGACGGAAGGAGTCAGGTTGATATACTTGAAAAGAGTAAGGGTAAGGCTGATAGGGATGGCATGATTCATTCCGTTAGTCCAATCCTTTATCAAATTCGACTTGAACAACAGGTCATCTTTCGTTCTGATACTGTTGGTTATGCGACCTGTATAACTCATTGAAATCTTTTCGTACCACTTTTCGTCGCCGGCAGACTTTTTGCGTTTGAAGGGAAAAATACGGCTTAATGTTATATTCATATCGGGCAGAGTCATGGCAATGGAAGAGTCTCTCATGGTCTGCGCTATGTTGGTCGTTCCCGAAATCGTTAGTTTTTGATCCGGAAAAGTTCGCGAGTAGCTGATGCTTGAGGTTTTAGTATTTTGTGAAGACAATTGCGGATTATAATAATTATTGACATTCGTTTTTTCGTAGCTGCTGGTAGTGAAGTTTACGCTTGCGGAAAAAGTAGTATTGGGGCTTGCTTTGGGGTCTTGACGATGAGACCATGTGAGTTTAAAGTCTTTGGCTACCGAATAATCCGGCAGGTTTTTATCGCCCGTTTTTGTTGCTTGATAGTAGGCTTGTAGAGAACCGCTGTATTTATAGCGTTTGTTGTAAGAAGATTCTACTCCTAATGCCCATGAACCTTTGGTAAATATTTCGCCGGTTGCCTTTAAATCCATTATATCATTGATGGCGAAATAATATCCTCCGCCTGTCAATCCGAATCCTCTACTCGAATCGTCCATATAGGTAGGCATAATAAATCCCGATGAGTAACTGCTTGAAAACGGGAAGAAAAAGAACGGTACAAAAAGAAGATAAATCGGTACGTCTTCTACCACTAAGTAAGCAGGACCGGTTACCACATTCTTTTTCTGTCGTACTTTGGCACGGGTTAGATGCAGATAGAAATGGGGATGTTCATGATTATCGCAAGTGGTATATTTACCGCTTACCATAAACAGTTCATCGTTTTGACCTTTTTTTGCATTGGTTCCGGTCACATAACCCTCTCCCTGTTGAGTAACAACATGGCTGATAAGTCCTTTTTTACTTTTGAAGTTATAACGGATCGTTTTTGTTTCGTAAGGAGTTTCGCCGTCTTTGAAGATTGGTATTCCTGTTTCTATTCCTAATGAGTCGGTCACTCCACGGGCATAGACCGTACTACTGTCCATATTCATGGTAATGATTTCCGAAGTCAATTCTATCTTTTCATAATTTACTTTTCCTGATCCGTAAAGATGTGCATAACCATTTTTCGTAAAAATGATAGAGTCGTTGGCTTCATAAATGACAGGGGCGTCCAAAGGTTGTTTTTTCTTGGGAGAAGTCAATGACAATGAATCATTAGCTAAAGTATCGACTTTCGAAGTGCCGGAAATTGCTTCCCCCTTTCGACGTTGAGACATCGCCTCATTAGGAAGCATTAACAAAACAAACAATAAAAAGAATGATATATATATTTTTACCGCTGGCATTAATTGGTTGTTTACGCTTGGAACAACAAAAGTATATATTCTTGATAATATTGAGGCAAGGTCTGTTCTTTTTAATTGCTGGTGTCAGATATAAATTATAATTATTTAGTATTCATCTTTGAAGATATAACACAGCAATGTTTCAATATTCCACTTCATTGCTATTTCTATCCATATCCGAATCCTTCGGGTTTCTTCCTGCGCATATACTTAGGGGTTATCCCCGTATTTTGTCCGATTCATCTCCGCTCCTCCCCCACTCCATGACCGCTTCCCAAGCGGATATAGATACCCGAAGAAGCTCCCGGAATATGTTTCGGATTGTTTACAAACTGCTAAGAAAGCGCTAAAGAAAAAGTTAAAAAATTAGGCGGTTTCGGCGTTTTTTTATATCTTTGGGATATCTTTTAAGAAACTTAAAGCCTGTTTAAATTTGATTGAAACATGTTTTATGAGAACTCCAGAGGAGTTATATATGTATAGAAAAGCCTTAACTTATCAACCAAACCTTTGACTTATGATTACAACCTTTCCTCTCGGCTCCTATCGGGGACGCATAGAAAACATGACGGCTTACGTCAGATGCGGCAAACAAGTATTCCGAAGCATCAACAACAGACCCGCCAATCCACGTACATTTTCACAGATGCGGCAACGAACCAAACTATCAAACATTCTTTCGGCGTATCGTATTCTCTCTTCTTTCGTCCGTGAATCTTACCAGACACGCCCTCCCTCCCTGACGGCTTACAATGTGTTTGTCAAGAATAACCTGAAAGCTACGGAAGTATTTCTCGACAAAGGGGAAGCGTTGGCAGAGGCATGTGTAGTAGATGAATTCAACATATCTGAGGGCACACTTCCACCCATAGAATCAACAGTTTCCGATAATCGGGTGGTAACCTCTCTGCAACTTCCTTTGGAATTTTCGATAGATGAAACTACAACACTTGGAGAGGTTTCATCTTCTTTGGTAGGCTGCAATACTTCTCTTCGTTACGGAGATAAGATTTCTATTTTGTATCTAATGCAGGTACGTCCTCAAAGAGAGATTAACTTTTATATGCCTCATGCAGAATTAAAGTTATATGAGTTTGTTTTGGAGGGTGATTCTCGTATTCCGTTTTATACGTTAGTGGATGAACGTCTTTTCCGTGCCAAAGACGGATATGTATGTACGGATGAGCAGGTAGGTGAAGGTGCTGTGGGGTATGTACACAGTCGAAAGACGAAGCGTTGCACAGAATATTCCACTCAGTCATTGGCATTGCTTCCCGGTACGGTATTATGTCGTACTTACAGTTCTATTGAGAAGTCTTATGAAGCAGCTGCAAGTTACGGGACGAAAATTGAAAGTGGAAAATTAAAAATGGAAAGTGAGGAGTTGAAAAAGGACAAAGCGAAGGCAGTAGCGTGCATCAATGAGGGTACGGGTACAAGTGGAACAATGCGTGCAATCGAAACGACAGAAAGAGTCATTGCCAAAGAGCCGGTGAAAGCGGGACAGGCGAGAAAATTAAAGATAAAAGGGAAAAAGAGAAATAAGAAAATAAAGGGGAGATTATAGGGTAAGAATATTTCTTTATTAAAGTTTACATCATACCTTTGTACCGGATATATTTAAAACGACATTATTTTTCAAACCCAAATGAGCAGTTATATTTTAGACGACCCGCGAAAAGTTACTACCCATCGCCTTGTCGAAATGAAACAAAGAGGCGAAAAGATATCCGTACTGACATCTTACGACTATACAATGGCAAAGATTGTGGACGAAGCAGGCATAGATGTTATTCTGGTAGGTGACTCCGCCTCAAACGTAATGGCAGGAAATACAACAACACTTCCTATTACGCTCGACCAAATGATTTACCATGGCAAATCCGTTGTCCGGGCTGTCACTCGTGCAATGGTGGTGGTTGATATGCCTTTCGGCAGCTATCAGGGAAACTCCAAAGAAGGGATCGTTTCTGCCGTCCGTATTATGAAGGAAAGCCATGCCGATGCGTTGAAATTGGAAGGCGGTGAAGAAGTCATAGAGACGGTGAAACGTATTCTTGGTGCCGGTATTCCCGTTATGGGGCATCTTGGTTTGATGCCGCAATCAATAAACAAATACGGAACATACGCCGTGCGTGCCAAAGATACCGCCGAAGCAGACAAACTGATCCGGGATGCCCATCTGCTTGAGGAAGCCGGATGTTTCGGCATTGTACTGGAGAAAATTCCGGCAACATTAGCCAAACGTGTAGCAAATGAATTGACCATTCCTATGATCGGCATTGGAGCCGGCGGGCAAGTGGACGGGCAAGTATTGGTTATTCAGGACATGCTGGGAATGTCGAAAGAATTCAGCCCTCGTTTCCTGCGTCGCTATGCCGATTTGCATACCGTTATGACGGAAGCTATCCAACAATATGTAACCGATGTGAAGAACAGTGACTTTCCAAACGAAAAAGAACAATATTAATGTCTCACGTCGTCCTATGGACATCTTCTTTCAAACGGATATGTTTCAGTAACTTCTTACTGTTTCTATCTTGGTACACCCTGCTTCCGGCGCTTCCGGCGGTTATGACCGAACGATTACAGCTTATTCCCTCTTCGGCGGGGGCAATCGGTTTACTTTTTACGGGTGCAATGCTTATTCTCGGTTCATTTTACAGTTATCTGATAGATACGTATAAACGAAAGTATATATATATGCTCGCTTTGGTTATAATGACCGGAGCGGCGCTTGTTTACGACGTAATCAACAACAATGCGGAACTTTGGATGCTATGTCTCGTCCAAGGTATGGCTTTCGGCGTGGGAACTACCGCTATTATTACGTTAAGCATTGACCTAACCGCATCCACTCAAAGAAGTGCAGGCAATATAGTTTTCGGTTGGTCAACACGTTTGGGAATGATTACCGGATTAACCTTGGGAACGGTCTTTTACTTGTACTCCGGTTTCACAGTGATAACTTACACTTCAGCTATTGCCGGAGCAATAGCTTTACTAACCATTTTAACCGTACATGTGCCCTTTCGTGCTCCCATTGGTGTAAAGATATGCAGTCTTGATCGCTTTTTCCTGCCTCACGGATACTTGTTGATGTTAAATTTAATATTTATTGCATTCATACCGGGACTACTTATTCCGTTGATAGGAAAAGAGACGCACAGTTTCATCATACAAAGCATAACAATACCTTGTTTTGCCGCAACAGGCATCGGTTTTCTGTTGTTCGTTTGGAGGGTGAAGTCACTCCGAAAAGAAAATGAAATATACAAGCAGATAATCACGGGGTTGCTTACGATACTTGCAGCTATGTCGCTATTAGTGTTTTTCACAAACGAAATAACACGACTGAGTTCATACGCTTTATTGGGTATTGGTTTAGGACTGATCACTTCGGAGTTTCTAACGATGTTTGTCATGTTATCCAATCATTGCCAGCGTGGAGCAGGGAACACAACACACCTGTTGGGTTGGGAAATAGGCATATCATTAGGAGTTACAACAGCCTGCTATTTTGCAGCCAACAACTTACCGGAGATTATCCTTTCTGCCGGATTACTATCATCGGTATTGGCTTTACTTTTCTTTATACTAATTACTTACCCGTATTTTATAAAGAAAAAAGTAAGATGAAAAGTTCATAACAATGTAAACAAATCCGCATCTTTCCATACAGGAAACTTTTTGCGAAACTGTTGTAAAGAAGAAAGTTCAAGAGTAACGGTTTCAATAAATTCCTCATCGTCCGGTACTCTAATCAATGTTTCCCCTTTTGCCGAATAAACCGCACTTCCGCCATTATAATGGATATTATTCCCGTCAATTCCAATTCTATTTACACCACACACATAGCTTACATTCTCCATTGCCCGGGCTTGAAGCAATGTGTCCCATACGCGCCGACGCGAAGCCGGCCAGTTTGCCATGCAGATTAACAAATCATATTCATTACTTACATTCCTGCTCCACACCGGAAACCGAAGGTCATAGCAAATTAACAGGCAAATGTTCCATCCGTGATAAGAAACTACTACCTTTTGATTGCCCTTTGAAAAGCTTTCCGCCTCACCCCCCAGACAAAAAAGGTGTCGTTTATCATAAAAAGAAGCCTCTCCTTCGGGAGTAATAAAGAAAGCGCGGTTGTAATAAGCATTATTCTCCACCGCAATATAACTTCCTGTAATTGCAAACCGGTATTCAACCGTCAGGTCTTTTAATGCCATTATTGTATCACCGGTAACAGGTTCGGCAAGCCTGTTACTTTGCATACTAAAGCCTGTAGAAAACATTTCGGGCAATACAACGATTTCTGTTTTCCCGCAAAGCTCCTTCAACTTTTCACGGAGACTGCAAATATTAACCTGCTTGTTTTCCCAAGCAATATCCATTTGTACTATCGAAAGCTTCAATTGACACATACAAGATTTACTCTATAATTGAAAAACAAAAGTAAAGACAACAGCTTTATGTTTCACGGATTAGATCGTGAAACCGGGTTTTCAGATTCCGGTAAAATTATACTTTTTGTTTTAAATACAGAAACCGGTAATATATCCGGCGATTGAAAAATATTTACTCTCTCCACATCACACAGATAAATTAATGCGGATATATCAGAAGACACCTTTGTGGAAAATCTATTGATTGTCAAACCTTTCACATCATCCGCAACCAAAGCCGGACGTTTATCATCTTCTTGAACTCTCAACCGTATGCCATTGAATTCCATGTTATTAATATGACGAACATAAAACCCATACGCAGGAAGTTTACCGAACATCTCACCTCTGGGGTAAACATCTTCTTTTTCCGGCACAATATCCATTGTTAATTCTTCAACAATCTTATCATCATATCCCTCGAAGAGCAGAGGGGTGTTACTCCCTGTAAATGTTAACTGGATATTATCAAGTACAATATTTTCAACCGGAGCATCTTGGATTCCTGTTATTGAACAACCGTAACGCTCTATTTCCTTACCATACACATTTTGAATCAGGATATCATTCATTTTGCCAATAGCAGCTTTTTCATCACCGTTTTGGTAAATTCGTCCACGATTGCCAAGACGCAAAAAGATAGCTGTACCTTTAATATTGCGGAGAGTTATGTTTGAAATGATTATCCTTTCCACGCTTGCACCATCCACCGTCATAAGCCCTATTGCTGCCCCTCTTGTATCATATATGACACAATTATTTATCGTAAAGTCTTTGAATGTACCGGCAGATTCAGTACCAATTTTTATACCGGAAGCATTGGTTGTAATAATGCAATTATTTACCGTTACATTATAGCAACCTTCATTGCGTAAGAAACTTTTAAAAACAATACCATCATCACCACTGTTTATATTACAATTAGAAATACGGACGTTCTTACAATCTACAATATTGCAACCATCGGTATTCCTGCCTCCGGGTACATCTATAAAACGTGGTTTTTCTATATCTTTATTTTCCCTGCTGTCCACTGTAACTCCGTCGATAACCATGTTGTCACACGATTGGTATTTCTGTACCCAAAAAGCAGCGTTGTATAACCGAATATTACGCACCTTGATATTTTTGCATGACCTGAAAACGATAATGTGAGGACGTGGTCTTTCCATTGGTTCCAGATCATCTCCCCTACCGTCAATAGTACCAAACCCTGTTATGGCAATATTTTCCGACCTTTCGGCGTAAATCAAGGCTTTATCAATAGGATATTCACCGGAAACTACCGGATAATCGGTTACTATCGCCGGAAAGTCATCGGGAGAGTTACTGCCTAACAGCGTTGCGCCGGATTCGATATGCAAGGTTACACAGCTTTTCAAATAGATTGTTCCTGAAAGGAATCGTCCGTTATACAGAGACACCTTCCCTCCTCCCGCACGATAGCAATTATCAATGGCAGCTTGTATTGCTTGTGTGTCCGACGTTTTCCCATCGCCTTTAGCTCCGAATGAATAAACATCCCATACTCCCATTGATTGAGAGAAACCATTTATTGAGAATAAAAATAATGATATTATGAACGCTATTTTGCCGGTCTTTTTCATGCGTATAATTATTATAGTATGAATGTTTAACTATTTGCTTCCATCTAAAGATATCACATTCAATGGTTCTATCTTACGGACAAATATTTTCAAGAAAAGCCAAGCCAATAGATATGCACAACTTACTATGGCAAATATAATATGGTAACTACCTGTAGTATCCAGAATAAAACCTACTACCGGAGCAAAAATAATACCACCCATTGCTCCCCAAAAACCGGACAATCCGGTCATGGAACCTATGGCATTTTTCGGATAAATATCCGAAACCACAGTAAAAATATTCGATGCCCATGCCTGATGTGCAGCAGCAGCAAAACTGATTAGGACGATAGCAAGTGTCAACGAAGAGAAATATGTCAACAAAAATACAGGCGTCACCAATAATGCAAAGATTAAAATAGTTGTTTTACGTGCAAAGTCGATACTTTTCCCTCTTTTGATAAAGTGAGAAGACAACCAGCCTCCACTAATCCCACCTACAGATGAAAAAACATATATGATGATTAACGGAAACCCCATTCCCTGAATATTTAATCCGTGTTGCTCACTCAGGTATTTTGGCAACCAATATAAGAAGAACCACCAGATAGGGTCTGTAACAAACCGTCCGAGACATATTCCCAAAGTTTGTTTATAGGTGAATAATTTCGACCATGAAATGGAATGTCTTGTTTCCGGCTCTTTATCCGAGTTGATATGTTCCAGTTCTTCTTTAGATACAGCCGGAATCTTATTTGGAGATTTGTAGAAAGGTATCCAAAAAATCAACCAAACAAATCCTAATAAACTGGTGACTAAAAAAGCAAACTGCCAACCAAAATTCACAGCTAAAAACGGGATAAGTAGTGGCGCTATGATAGCCCCGATCGTAGAACCCGAATTGAAAATACCCGTAGCTAATGCTCTTTCTTTTTTAGGAAACCATTCAGCAACTGTTTTAATCGAAGCAGGGAAATTAGCAGATTCGCCCAATGCCAATCCAAACCTCGCAACAGCAAAAGAGAATACAGACACTGCTAATGCATGGAATGCTGCAAATATGCTCCAAACAGCAATAGCAATCGAATATCCGATGCGAACACCGAATTTATCTAAAAACCGTCCGGTAAACAGCAATCCTAATGCATAAGCAATTTGGAAAGCCATAATAATATATCCATAATCTTTCTCACTCCAATTAAATATCTCCTGAAGTTGCGGGGCTAAAATGCTCAATACCTGACGGTCGACATAATTAATGGTTGTTGCAAAAAAGAGTAATCCACATATTCTCCAACGGTAACTGTTTTTCATTTTACATTATTTTGTTTGGCAATCATTATTAAAATACTTGTATCCGAGAAAAAACTCCGCATGACCCAATGCTTCCGATTTTGATTGTTTTCCTTTGACCAAGGATTCAACGTGTGTTGCTATTTCCATGGAAATATCCGATAAGACACTGTCTTCATCAAGGATTTTCCCTGCATTGATATCTATGTCGTCCGGTAAGCGATGGTATGTATCTGTGTTCGAACATATTTTGATAACCGGAGAAATGGCTGATCCAACAACGCTCCCTCTGCCTGTTGAAAACAGTATAATATGTGCCCCACAGGCTATTAGCTCAATAATTTCTGCATTGTCGCTTACATTTGGAAATCCCCATTTTACATCACCGTCCGGAACTACGTCCATAAAATACAACCCTGAAGCTTGAGGGACATCTCCCGGTTGTATCACTCCGGCAATGGGGCTTTGACCACTTTTGCAGTAAGCACCCAAAGACTTTTCAATGATAGTGGACAACCCTCCGGTCGCATTCCCCAAGGAAAAGCTATCGTTACCCATTTTGGCATAATACGCTACTGTCTTTGACAGGACAGCCTCTACCTGATGCCTTACTTCTTCGGATATGCTTCGTTCTGCCATTTGACGAGTACAACCGATTAGTTCTCCACCTTCTTCAAAGATGCCGGTTCCACCATTGCTTATGAAGTGATCGAAAAAGAGTCCGATTGCCGGATTAGAGGTAATGCCGCTATATCCATCCGAACCACCGCATATAGTTCCGATGATAAGTTCTTCCGGAGCTACTTCACATACAGGCGTATGAGACATTTCAATCCCTATCTTTTTCAATAGGCTGAGACCAGACTTTATAGATATTGCCGTTCCACCACATTCCTGAATGATAATGTTTTCTACAGGTCGTCCGGATGCCTTCACATGATTTGCCAAACTCCTATAATCAAGATTCTCACAACCTAAGGAAATGATAAGCACTCCTCCGACATTGGGATGTGTACATAATTTATGCATCATTGACGTAATATAATCATTAGGAGCACATCCGCCGGAACCAATTACCTGTATATTGAGGTCTCCAGATAGTTCCTGAATTTGCTTCGCAACAAAAGAGGCACATTCAACAGTGTAAACCACTAACAGGTGATTGCGTATTCCTTTGCTGCCATTTTTCCTTAAATACCCCATGTTTATTCCGATGTTATATTATGAACATGAACGTGTTCTCCGACTGTGATATCGACTAACGCTTGCCCTATTGAAAAACCGTATTTAATAACCGATTCTCTTTTTCGGATATCTTTCACGGCAATTTTATGTCCGGACGGAATATCGTTTAAAATAGTTATCATGGTTTCTCCTAACTTCAAGACATCGTCTTTATGAAAGGGTAAAAGGGCTACTATGACATTATCATCCCCATTTAGTTGTACATACTTTCTCATTTCTATTTAAAACAACTCCCCTCTTCTCCCTTTTCAAAAAAGGAGAAATTGACAGGAAGATAATTTATAATTGATTATCCGGCTATCTTTATAATAGACACTTATATTCCTTTTTTAGATATTTAAAAAACGACTTCTTTAAAAACTAATGGAAGCACCGTAGTCCACGGGAAGCAAAACTCCGGATACATATTTAGCTGCGTCCGACGACAGATACACGGCAGCATTTCCAATATCTGCAGCTTCTCCAAATTTCCCCGAAGGTATTCGTTGCAGAATGCGATTTTTACGGGGTGGATCATTGTCAATAGCCTTATGCAGCATAGGCGATTCTATCCATCCCGGAGCAATAGCATTGAAACGGATATTATCCTGTGCATACTCTACGACTAAATTTCGCATCATACCCAAGATGCCTGTTTTTGCAGTAGAATAAGCTACTACTTTTCCTTGCCCCATAAGAGCAGTCATGGAACTAAGAAAGAGTACCGAGCCACCTTTCCTTGTTTTCATCCGTTTTATCGTTTCTCTTGTCAAAGCAAAAACTGATAATACATGCAGATTGATAATGGATATGAATTCTTCATCACTCATTTCTTCTGCCATCTTTTTGATATGATTCCCGGCATTGTTTACTAATATGTCAATCGAACCAAATGATCTTTCTATTCGATCAATCAATTCCGGTATCCGGGCAATATCATGCAAATCAGCTGCAAGATATTGACAGTTGTCGCCCAAAGACGCTGCCGCGTCTTTCAAGATATTTTCCCTACGCCCGATTATAACAATTTTCGCTCCATTCTGTATAAACGATTGGGCTATTCCATACCCTAAACCCGTTCCACCACCGGTAATCAACGCAGTTTTACCTTCTAAACTAAATGAATTATTCATATTTGGTTTTCAATTCAATTCTCACATGATTCCATATTTTTTGAAAGCGTCGACGGTACTCATTCCTTCTTCCAACGCCTTTTTTACAAGTTTTTCACCCCTGACTTTTTCCAAAGCTTTTGCGAAAGCTTCTACCTCAACTTGTTTGGGGACTACAATAACTCCATCTCTGTCTCCAAATAGAATATCTCCCGGATTAATCCGGATGCCTCCAAATTCAATCGGAACACGATAGTCTATAACCTTTCCCCTCACTCCCTGGTCTTGTGCATAGGTACCGGCAGAAAAAGTCGGAAACCGAAGGAATAATATTTCGTTCGTATCCCTGGAATATCCATCAACGATAGCCCCCGCGCTTCCAAGTTTGATAGCACGTGTACTCATCAATCCACCCCAAAGCGCGTAGTTGTGGGAAGAACCGGAACATACATATACCTCGTCTACCTGAAGACTGTCTAAGGCTTCAAACATTAAACCGAAAGGCTTTTTCATCACCGGATTATATCCGCAACCGGATTCTTCTTGGAAAACATCCGCTTCCAATACCGTCATGGCACGACCGATAATGACCATATCGTTTGATAGAGGTTTAATATATTGCGGCAAGAATTGATGCGCATAGCCAAGTTTATCCAGCACATCCCCTACCAGAGCTGTAAACAGTTCTTTTCTTGCCATTTGGAAAAGGGCTTTATCTGTTTTCCATTGTTGCATTTGTGTTTGTATATTTTTTTATTCTTCCATTTCAAACCTCATATCAGACTCTTTTTTTCTGTAAATATACAAAAAATATCATTTAACCGGATTGTTCAGTATATTTTGCACAAAACCGGTAATATATGCAGCCTGCAAAGCGCGTGTAGGCAAATCGTAATGAACATGGTCCAGGATATGCTCTATCCCTTGTTGTTTACTAAACGCATATAAGTCAATGGAAGGAACTTTATACTTTTCGCAAACTTCGTCGGCGATAGTATTATATTTTAACACATCAACTTCGTAACGTCTGATGGAAGAGGATTTGGAATTGTGAATGCTATCGACCACATACGTTGTCCTGATCCAAATGGGTTTAACGCCTTTTTGTTGAAGCAGACCGATAATCTCTTCCATGTTTTTACGGTAATCTTTTGCCGTTACTTGTATGATACCGGTTTTGGGGTCGTGCTTGATATCGTGCAATCCACAATTGAAAAGCAGGTAATCGGGCTTGAACCCGGAATCCTTAAACTTTGAACGAAGGTATTCCAACACCATACGCGAGTCGCCTCCATTAGCACCGATAGGAACATCCAGATCTTTCTCAGCTTGTCCGTCGTCTTTCTTCCTTTCAATATCGGCTATATTGGAAAGGTTTTTTTCTAAATAGGGCCAATATTGAACCGAAATACTGTCACCAATTAAAAATAATTTTGGCTTTTGAGGAGCAACCCATGCAACCATAGCCATACAAACAAAAACAAAAACAACCTTTTTGAAAAAACGTAAGTTCATAATATTTGTATTTTTATTTAACATAAATTTAATACATATTCAATCTGATTCTCTTAATATCTTTTAATTACCTACAATTCCTCTAATATCCAGCATATACAACTGTCTGCCTTCCAAATTCGGAGAGTCAACGATGATATAATTCCCGTCAATAGTACTGCGCGGATGCGTATCGCATCTCCACTCTCCCTGATATTCTTCCGGAGAATAGAAATCGCCTAAAAGTACACGTTTATTTGTTGGCACATGGTAAAGGTAAACCGATTGCAAGTGGGTATTTTTATCCGGATATGTATCATTAAGTATCCATTCACTGTTTTTCAGATAAGTGCAATGTCCATTGAGCGTCATTATACCCTCCCCAATCTGTTCTATATTTTCTGTTGAGGAATCTTCAAAAAGGAAAAACCCATTTCCTCTTTCCGGTATATTTGTCCATGCCAGAATATGCTGTATATCCCTCCAAATGAAATGCGAAGTATAATTATAAGGGTCGATGATGCGTATGTCGGAGCCATCAATAGCAGCAGTAAGCATCCTTGTTCCCCACCCGCCTACATTTTTATATTTTGCGGTTCTTTTTTCGTCGGGATAGCGCCAGCGATGTAAAAAGATGAAACGGGTTCCGTCGGGATTGATTAATAAGTGATTGAACCAATGTTTAGCATCTGCTGTTTCCATATCGTATGGATTTTTGATTCCGGCTACCTGAGCGATGGATACAAGTAATTGTGCCTCCCCTGTTTGCAGATCAACTTTCCAGATTCCACTGCTGTCCGGAGCCAAAACATCTTTGTAGGGGTCCGGTATCCCTGCATATCCGTATCCGGGACGGGTATCGTTGATGCGGCGGTAATCAGTTGTTACTGCCCATTTACCATCGGGACTTAATGCATATATTGTCCAAGGGATAGTTCTTTTCCGGCGTGTTTCGATATTCATAATATGACAGACAAAACGGTCTCCTTCTTTGTCGTTCCAAACTATTTCGTTAGCAGACCCGGGTATAAATTGCAATTGGCAACCTTGCTGCCATCCCCAGGCACGGGATTCACCCAACTTTATCCATTTACAATCATCATGTAAATCAATCATGCCGATTTCAATGACGTCATCTTGTGTAGGAGAACGATGTTCGAAATTAGTTTTCATACTCAAAACATATCTGTTCGAGGGGTCGCATTCAATCTTATCATAATAGGCAAACCAGTGATAACCGGGAGCCGATGTGATTTTTTTCGTTGGGACATACAGTTTAGTATAAGGATCTGCGGCTACAATCTTTTCATTGTCCGGATTACTGAATATGTCTGTTGTTTTTTGCATGCAGGAGAAAAGGAAAAGCATTATTGCAGCTATTATCCATAAATTCTTTTTCATCATCATTTTAGTTATTAGATTTATCTTTTAAATAATTTACAGTGTATTTAGAAGTAATAGTCAAAGGAGGAACTTCCCGAATCCTGATATAACTCTGCTTCCTGTGCGCATGATTAGGGGTTATACCCGTATTTTGTCCGATCGCTATCCGATTCATGTCCGATCCATGTCCGTTTCCCAAGCGGACATATATACCCGAAAAAGCCTTTCGAATACGTTTCGGATGGGTTACAAACTGCTAAGAGAGTACCAAGAAATCCCTTGCCGTACAGCAAATTCAACTATCTTGCATTAGGGATGAATGAATATTTCTTTTTCCAAAGAGGGTTCTTTCACAACATATTTCTGTTTTACATTGCTAAAATCGTTCATGCTTAATGTTATATTTTTAGTGTTGTCGCCTGAAACATGAAGGAATACGGAAACAGGTGATATTCCTGATGACTGATTAATATCTGCTTGTTGTACATCATGCAAATAAATTAAAGCGGGAGCATCAGAAGAAGCCTTAGCTGAGAGCCTGTTAACCGTCAAACTATTCACATTATCCATGACCAAAGCCGGACGTTTTTCTTTTTCGGCTGTATCCAATCGTAAACCATTGAATTCGATATTGTTTGCATGACGAACATAAAAACCATACGCAGGAAGTTTCCCGAACATATCACCTCGTGGATGTTTTTGCGGAACATCGGGTACATCGTCTATAGACAATTCTTTCACAAAATGTTCAGCTTCTCCCTGAAATAGAAAGGGGCTGTCTCCTCCTTTAAATACCAGGTTGATATTGCTTAGAACAACATTTTCAACAGGGATTCCCGGAACTCCCGTAATAGAACAACCATAACGTTCTATCCCCACACCATAAATATTTTGGAATAATATGTCCTTAATGCTGCCAATGCCGGGGGTTTCATCCATACGGTGCATTCTGCCGCGGTTGCCAAGTCGTACAAAAATAGCCGTTCCATTGATATTCCTTAGTGTGATACCGGACACAAGTACCCGTTCAATTTTAGCCCCATCCACACACATTATGTCAATTCCCCCAAGGCGTGTATCATATATCGTACAATTCGTAATTGTAATATCCTGAAAACCACCAACCGATTCTGTTCCGATCTTGATACCCGAAGCATTAGTAGTAATCACACAATTGGTAATGGTAATGTTACGGCATGCTTCTTTCCGGGAAAAACTTTTAAGACAAATACCATCGTCCCCACTATTTATGTAACAGTTTGCAACACGTACATTCCGGCAGTCTACCAAATCAAGACCATCTGTATTCCTGCCGGGAGCATCAGCGAAACGCGCCTTTGTCAAATCTACATTCTCCCGACTATCTACGGTTATACCATCAATAAAAAGATTTTCACATAACATGTACGACTGTACCCACGAAGCAGAATTGCACAAGGTAACATCCCGTATTTTTATGTTTTTACATTTTCTCAGGTGGATAATTCGTGGACGTTCTTTCAGGGCTTCAAGCCGGTCAATATCTACAAAATCTTCTCCCTGTCCATCAATAGTACCGTTTCCTTCTATTACGATATTATCGGCATCTTCCGCATAAATCAACATCCTGTTGGTAAGGTATGTACCATGATAGGAGGGATACTTTGAGGCTGTTACCGGATAATCCTTTTGATGCCTGCTACCTAAGAGTGTCGCGCCATTTTCAATATAAAGTGAAACATGGCTTTTCAAATATATCGTTCCCGACAGGAAACTCCCTCCATACAGACATACCTTCCCTCCACCAGATTGATAGCAGTTGTCAATAGCTGCTTGAATGGCTTGCGTGTCCATTGTCTTTCCGTCGCCTTTGGCACCGTAATCGTAAACATCCCAAGTGCCCCTGGCTGACAGAAAAGATGAAAAAGTAAATATCAATATAGAAAAGACGATGGCGACAGACTTCATTATGAATTATATTTAATTTCTTGTTGAAATTCTATCGCAGTGTATTAATTTCTTTCACCGCATCTTTATTTACATCTTTGCCTAAATCAAAGGTCTTTTTCGCTTTTCCCAGAAAGTTGTCTTTTACAATGATGTTTTTCGATTCCTTTCCCAGTATGCCGACAAATGTATTGATTGCCCCTTCCGGACGACTATCACTGATAATGGCATCATTTACCTTATCCAAGCGAATCAAAGGTTCTCCGGAGGTATCACCTTCAAACAGACAACCGGACATGACAATCATAGAGACATCATCGAAGGCGATAGCCGGACGAAGATCCGGGTTTAGTACATCCACGTGTATATTATGTAACCTGATTCCATTGACATGACGAACAAAAAAACCATAAGATGGCAAGTCGCCGAACATACCGATTTTAGGATATAGTTTTGTCTCTTCCGGTATTTCACGCAATGCCTGCTTTCGGGTTCCATTTCCATAATAAGAAATATAAATGTTGGATAAATCAACATTCTCTATTTTATATCCCGGAATACCTGATATGAAATCCTGACTGTCCAGTACGCCTGTTGCCTGAATATTGCTTATCATAATGTTCTTTAATTGTCCGGCATGAGTCAAATGATCGTCTTTAGGCATCTGATAAGGACGCAATCTTTCGCCCAAACGCAACTGTATCACTGATTTACAGTCTCGCAAGGATACGTTAGATATTGTAACGTTGTTGATATTCGATCCGTCCACAGAAAAGAGGTTAATACCTCGTGAGCCGTAAACAGCACAGTTGCTGATACTGATATTCTCGAAATCTCCGACAGTTTCAGTGCCTATCTTAATTGCAGAACAGGTACTTGACAGAATACAATCGGAGATGACAACATCGCTTACTTTTTCGCGTACAAATGATTTCAATACGATAGCATCATCTTCCGAATTTATATTGCATCCAATAATACTAATACGTTTTCCTCCATCGACATCAATCCCGTCGTTATTCCTGTTCGAATTGCTGTTCAGGCGAATATCCCGAACAACAACATCTTCGCAGTTTCTTAAATGGAAAGTCCAACATGCTGAGTTACGCATCGTAACATCTTTCACTGTAACAAATTTGCAATCTTTGAAACGAATTAATCCGGGACGCTGGTTTTCCCTCGGTATGGGTGGAAAGTTTTCCCGGGTTCCCCTTCCGTCAATGATTCCATTGCCTTCAATTCCGATATATCTTGCATTTTCCGCATAAATCAACGGACCTTTCCAAACATACGGGTCGCCTAGTTTCAGCACTCCTAAATCGGCAGGATAATCTTTTAAATCAAGGCTACCCATCAACATTGAACCACTTTCGAACCTAAGAATGATATAGTCTTTCAGGATAATAGATCCCGAAACATATCGTCCCGGAGGGAACAGCACAATTCCTCCCCCGTTGGCTGCAGCGTTGTCGATTGCAGTTTGTATGGATTTGGTATCATTAGACTGACCATCACCTTTTGCTCCGTATGCATATACAGAATAGGTCGACTGAAGCGTATTTACTTTCTCCTGTCCATTGATATGCAGAAAATAAATACATAAAAAGGAGAACAACAAACCTATCCTTGTCATTTTTTTCATTTTGTTTTAATTGTTATTTCACCTCTTTTCCTTTCACCAAGGTAAAGTACAAATGTATAATCAGTATTCGATGTCAAGTTTTCTATTCTTTTCTCTCCTGCTGCCACATCAACACCCGTTAAGTTAACAGTATTGGGTACACTTGGAGAAGAAGGAGATATTCTGATATGACTAAGTTCTTTTCCCGCTAGCCAGTTCAACAATACCCAATTATTTCCCGATGTAGTGGAAGAGTTAAAAATATTTTCTATCTCGGTTGTGAAATTGACTACTGCATAATCCGAATCTTTTATTTCCGGTTTGATACTGACACTTTTAATTCTTGCATAATAGCGGGTACTTCCCCACAAATCCGTAAGATAATATTCCGAAACACCTGCAAGTGAAACAGCCACTTCGGCATCAAGTTCAAAATTAACATCTTTGCCGACTTCCAAATAATATGTAGCATTTTTAATGGGAACCCACGAAAGCCTCACATTAATTCCTTCTACAGTTCTGGTAAAGGAAGCCGGTTTGAATAACCTGCTTGTTGTAATATCACTCGTTTCGTCGCTTTCATCACAAGAAAACAATGAAAATGTAATTAAAGCGGACAAGAGTATGTTGATTATATTTTTTTGAATACACATAGCTACTATCATTTTAATGATTTACGAAATAATGATTAAGGCATCTGATCATTGGAAAGTACTCCGTTACTTGCATCCAGAATAGTCATGGACAATGGGAATAAATGATTGTTTTTCTCTTCATTATAGCCCGGAACCACAGTTTCTACGAAATTTTCAACAGAAGTTTTATTGGATGCCGACAAATTTGCCAGCCACTGAGCACGAGTATAGCCGGTAACAGTAGCTCCGTCAGGAGTATAACGATAATCCTGATTCAGTATGTCTATTGTTTCCCCGTCGCTTAAAGTCCTCCAATAAATATAAGTTGGAACAAAACTATATTCGGGATCTTTATTTATGATCTTTCTACAATTATCTTTCATCTCTTGTATCTTATTTCCCAACAAGTTCCATCTTACAAGATCATATTTCCGGTACATCTCTCCTCCAAATTCCCAAGCCCGCTCGTTGACAATGGCTTCAAAAAAGTCATTTTTACTTATTGATACTGATCCGATATACTCTGTTACATGCTTGTTCCACAAGGTTTCGTTAAAAGCCCGTTTTCTTACTACTGTCAAAGCTTCTATAGCTTCCGAAGTAGGATTTCCATGAATCTCATTTTCGGTTTCTGCCAACATCAGGAGAATATCCGAATAACGCATGATAGGCCAATTCACACCTGTAAGTTGCACTAGAGCATTATCTCCTCCCATATTGGGAACAATCCATGAGCGGCGCCATTTACATGTCTTATACTGATTCACACCCACCAATCGCTGCTGTCCAGGAGCACTGGTAGTATTGTAATCGTACAGCTCCACAGAAACATTTCTACGGCTATCACCCGGTGTAAAAGAATAAAAATAAGAAATAGGAACAGCTATCTCTGCAGCCGCTCTTCCGTATTTTGCATCGGCCGGACTAGTTGGAAACCTCATTCCTATCACCTGCGCAATACGTCCGCTAACCCCTCGACCAAAAGCGACCTCAAACAATACTTCTTTATTCGTTACATCTTGTTTATATGCATGAATTCCTTTGAAAACATCTTCAAAACTAGGATTTAATTGATGTTTTCTGCTTTCTATGATTTCCCGGCATTCCTGATTGGCAATCCCATAATACTCTTGCCAATTTCTTCCGCGCCTGGTTTCATGTGATCCATTGCGCAACGAATAACCGGCATAAGCCAATGCCATACGCGCCCTTAATCCTTTCACAAAGGCTTTGTTGACTCGTTCGGCAGTATTAGTCATCCATGGTACATATTCTTCTACTTTCTTCAAATCTTCGACCAGATATTCATAAATCTCATCCCTGTCTCTTTTGGGGATATAAAAGTTATCACCCGCCTGTGCCGACTTTACAGTGAAGGGCACATCTCCCCACAAAGAAACTAATTCGTAATAACAAAGCGCTCTTAATGCGACCGCTTCTCCGTATAATACTTTAGCCTGTTCTGCATATTCCCCTTCCCAGACAGGGCTATTAGGTAAATTATCAACGCAGACATTTGCCCGTTCTATACAATCATAAAAGGCATTCCAGATGTTATCAATTTGCGTATTCCCATCAGTGGCAGTATATTGAGCCAATGCCCTTCGGGCATTATCGTCAGCTCCCGGAACAAGCTCAATATCGCATCCAGACTTGGTAAACAACATTATATTTCCGTACATATTCGATGCAGTTAACGCAGCATAAATACCATATACCATTTTTTCGGCAAAATCCAGATTTTCAAAAGCAGTTTCCTCCGTAAAAGTAGAATTGGATTCTGTTTGAAGAAAATCAACACATGAAGCACATATATTTGCGCACAATACAAGAACGATAATTTTTTTGTATATTTTCATGATAATAATTTTAAAATGTTAAGTTTAGTCCAAAGTTAAACGTACGACTCCGGGGGTAAGCGCTATAATCAATACCCGGCGTTAACGGTCCATTCTTCCTTACCGCATCCACTTCAGGGTCAAACCCCGAATAATTAGTCCAAAGCCAGAGATTATATCCGGTTACATAAACCCTTAACTGTTCCAGATGGAATTTATACAATAATCCTTTAGGAAATGAATAGCCAATAGTAAGATTATTTAATCGTAGAAATGAACCATCTTCAACAGCCCATGAGTGTAAACGGGTTAATGAATTGGCAGCCTGCCATATTGTAGCGTTTTTATTCATCGCTTCCAACTGTTCAGGATCATCCACTCTTAGACCGGTTGTCTTATCAAAATAAGTAAAGCGGTTCTCCGAATTCATAATACTCAACAAATTTTTGTAAACCCGTCCACTTCTGAGGTCGGTAAAAGCTAACTTATTCGCATTATATAGATCATTACCGTACACCCAATTAAAAAAGACAGATAAATCAAGACCTTTATACCGAGCCGATACATTAAACCCTCCCGTATGTAAAGGATTTGCATCTCCGATTACAACTTTATCATTGGCTGCATCCACAATATCATCTTTATTCTGATCGACAAACTTCAAAACTCCGGGGCGGAATAGACGCGGCATTATCAAGTTATGGTTGTCTGCAACACCCGGTTTCAATACATATTCTCCATCGGTATAGTCAAAATCGTCAAAAGTGTACATACCATCGGTAACAAAACCATACATCAACCCAATTTTTCCACCTTCTTCTATCAAATAATCTCCCGTCGGTCCATCCGAGTCGTTAGTCCATCCTGAAGATTGCTCCCAGCGTTTATTCTCACCCAGTTTATCTATACGGTTTTTGTTAAACGCAATGTTGAAAGATGCGGACAAATCAAAGTCTTTCTCTTGGAAAATAACACTTTCCAGTGAAAACTCAATACCTCGATTAGACGTCTGACCGATATTTTGCCATTGTCTTCTGTATCCCGAATTAGAAGGTAAGGTCGCCGACAACAGCAAGTCTTTGGTTGTATTTTTGTATAATTCCAGTGACCCGCTTAGTCTTTGATTAAAAAATCCGAAATCAATACCAAGGTTACGTGTTATGGTTGTTTCCCATTTAAGTTCAGGATTGGAAAGAACTCCTTCAGATTGTAAATAGGAAGTGGGTGTATCTTCTCCGGTCAAAAATAAATTATCGGCATTCATAGCAAAAATCTTTCTCCATGCGTCGTCCGAGATACGGTTGTTGCCTGCTTCTCCATAACTAACCCGTAGCTTGAGATTAGATAGCCAATCGGAGGTTGATTCCATAAAACTCTCATCGGAGATACGCCATGCTCCTGACGCTGCAGGGAAATATCCCCATTGGTTGCCAGGAGCAAATTTACTTGATCCGTCAGCCCTAAAAGTCGCTGCGACCAGGTATCTTCCCATATAATCATAATTGACGCGCCCAAAAAACGACAACAATTTCGAACCGGGATTATCGGCTGTTTCAACAGGATCTGCTTTACCCATTTGCATCATACTTAAAGCTGAGATTCTACTGATATATTTGGGGAAGCCTTTTGCAGATATTATGAGACTTTTGTCCTTATTAACACTTGCTTCTTGTCCGACCAATGCAGTTACATTGTGTCCACGACGAATAAGATTTCTTTTAGAATAGGTCAACGTATTAGCAACCCTGTAACTATACCCTTCGTTTTTTTCAATCGAGGCAATCGGTTGCGAACCGTAAGTAATAGCATTGGAGGTATTCAAACCATAAAATCTGTCTATGTTCTTTTTCAGATATTGATATCCAAAATCAAAACGATAAGTCAAAGTCGGAAAGAATTTAATACTCATCGTACTATTATAGTTAAAGGTCTGGCGATTTGTAAACCGGTAATCGTCTATCGTTTGTCTCAAAGGATCTATAATAGACGAACTGACAGTTTCATAATCTTCAGGGTCTACCATACCATCATCAACAAAATCCATTAATCCGTTTACCGGACGATACTGTACGATATGAGGCATACGCGGAAAAGTAGTATTTGTTGTTCCCGCCCCTGTCAGTTTATAATCCGATAGTCTTACATTAAAATTGAAAGAAATCCATTTGTTTACAACAAAGCTGGTATTGGACGTCAAGTTGGTACGATTATATTCTGTTTCCAACATAATATCTTTATCGTCATTGCGGACTAAACTCACATTATATTTTACGGACTTATTACCACCTGATACCGAAAGACTGTTACTAAGGCTTGTACCAACCCGTCCAAAAATCTTTTTCTGCCAATTGGTTCCGGTCATTTCCTTATAGAGATCCATATCCTCGAAACTACCATAATAGCGGGGAAAATTACCTGTTCCGGTTTGTTGTTGAGCTTCCCACTGCCAATAAACATACTCATAAGGATCAAGAACATCAAGATAATCCGTTACCTTCTTCAAACCGAAATACATGTTGTAACTTACCTTTGCTTTACCTTCAAAACCACTTTTCGTAGCTATAATGACAACGCCATTCGCACCGCGTGCACCGTAAATAGCTGTCGAAGAAGCGTCTTTCAATACGTCAATAGACGCTATATCTGTTGGTGATATATCGTTAATATCGTCAACAGGAAATCCGTCAACAATAAACAACGGTGAATTATCCTGTGTAAGCGAACCTCCACCACGCACACGTATTTTTATCTCAGCATCAGGTGAACCCTCCGTCTGGGTAACCTGAACTCCTGCCAGTTTTCCTGTAATAGCTTGTGATGCCGATATTACCGGAATATTTTTCAATTGTTCAACATTGACCGATACGACAGAACCGGTAAGGTCCCTCCGTCTTTGTGTTCCGTAACCGATAACAACGATTTCATCAAGGTCTAAAGAGCTTTCTTTTAACGAAACATTAATAAGTGTTTGAGTCCCAGTCACAACTTCCTTGTTAACATATCCTATATAAGAAAAAACCAACACGGGTTTCTCATTAGAAACTTCAATCGAAAACCGACCGTTAACATCTGTCACTGTAGCAGTTGCAGTTCCTTTTACAACCACACTCACTCCAATCAATGATTCTCCCAATTCGTCTGTAACTACACCCGAAATTTGCCTTATAGCATTCTTCTGGGCGATTGCGCTGATACATAACAAAGCAAACAGGCAAAAAATCATAGACTTCTTTAATAGTAATTTACTGTTTTTCAATGGTACTTGCATATTTTTACATAATATATAAAATTAATAATATTCATTTGTATAACGTTACCTTTCCTTGAAGCTACTGTGTGAATATCTTATTCTCACACACTTCTACTGTTGCGACAAACAACCACATAATTAAACTCGTATTTTTCATGATTAGCATTGGTTTTTAAATTAAAAAATATGTTTCATAACTCACTATTTATTCGACAAAAACCGTAATAGGTACAGACAGTCCATTTGTTAAGCGGACAATCATCATTCCAATTTGCTTACCGGTTGTTTTTACTGCACTCAGGCTTAGCTCAATTTTTGTATCCGGCTTTATGACATCTGTATCTGCACTCACCGTCAACCACGACATGTCTTCACTTTTATGTATGGTAAACCTACTTTCCGATTCCATTTTCCCGACAAAAAGGGTGATTCTTTCCATTTTCCCCGATTTTAGTTTTATATAATACCTATCGGCAACAATATCCAATGGGCGAATAGGAAACAAAGAAGACGAGTAAAGTTCTAAAGCACCCATATCCGGAGCCTTCCCGTGATACTTTTGGGTAAAATTAGGAATGACTATCCCATTGTCGAGAGCTATTTTATCACTGAGTTTTAGTGTAAACAGCCCTTTCTCCAAATTCTCAAATTCAGGAAGCCCATACACACCATGCGCCTCCGAACCGAGTACAGCATAGACTTTCCCCTTATAACCTTCTGTCTTTGTATTTCCGATTACGTCATAATCGAAATCATTAGTATTCGTTTCTTCTCTATCCGATATGCTCAATCCGTCTCCTCCTTTCAAGAAACTTACAACCGGTTTCCGACGGGATATAAATATGTTATTTCGCGTGGTTGCATGAAACATAGCTCTGTTTTTCGAACTGCCATAACCGACACCCGACATGCCGTTTTTGGTAACAAACATTGTATTATTAAAGAAAAATTGCCGTCCTATAGAATGGGTATCTCCTCCTCCGTTTTTTACAGCTACACCTTCTGAACTTTCGGAATCACCTAAATTCCAAATAATATTGTTGAAAATATAAGAAGGTCCTTTCATATTGGGAGCTGTGCTCACACCGCAAAAAGTTTGTTCAAAACGGTTATTAAACAATCGTATATTACACTGCCCCCCATCCAACTCAATACCATCGTCTTGTCCGAATGCCATTACATTTCCGTAGATATCGGCATCTTTATTGAATCCTCCGTTAACATTGCCGTTCTGAGAAGCCTCAACAGGATCGTTATATCTGTGCGTTTGGCTACCGATAATATCGTTATATCTCAGAACAATACCTCCCAAAGTCTGATTTACATGGATTCCGTTAGCACCTTCCGGATGTGTATTACTAAATGACTTTCCTTTATACTGACCATCTTGGATTACCCCTTCCCACGGATTGGTCTTTGCTTTGCTGTCGTGGATATAGCATCTTTCAACCACTATATTCTGAGATTTATCTATTTTGATGCCTGCATCGTTATTGATCTTGGTTTTGTTATCTACCGGATCAACATATACACCGTTTATATTCTGCATGGAGCTCATTCTCCCCCATTTTGAAATATCACAATTAATAATCCTGACATCAGAGGAGGTCCCAGCGACAAAGATTCCATGTTTATTACCCCCAATAACAGTAATCCCCTCTAGAATGACATACTTGGAATCACTCACCATAATAGCATAGTCCTGAGTTGTTGATAAAGCATCCACTTTCACATCTCCGACTATTTTAATATAGCCGTCAGAAGTTCCTGAAATTTTATTGATAGTATAACTGTTGTTATTTTTATTTTTAAATGTACTGATATTCAATGCTTTCGTTATCGGCGGACATGAATCCCATGTTTTGAAATCTTCAACAAAGTCTTTCATCATTACCCCATTGAAATACAGTTCGGCTTTAACTTTGTAGGCTGTATTTTCCTGTAAACGGACAAGGCTTCCGCGAAATTCTTTTCTGGTATCGTCATAAATAGGCTCATAGGCAGGAAGCCAATCATTGTCAGTCTTACTTTTATAGAATACCTTGCACTCTACGGTTTCGTTACCGCCTACAGAGTAAGACAAATACAGGCTGCACGATTCAAAAGTAGGCTTAACAACTAAATTAGCATAAGAAGAAATACTACATATTATTGAAAATATAATAATTAAATAAGACCTTTTTGTTGTTTTCATATTATTATCTTTACTATTTTGCTGTAGCACAAAACTATTACACGATAAAAAAAGAATGGTTGTTTTTTTATCAATTGAAGTTTGTTTTCTATTATTTTTTATACCGTCTCCGAATATTTCATTATTCATATAAAGTACAAATCGAGTTTTTTTCATGATTCCATGTAAAACAGGAAGGCGTTGTATCTCTATTACCGGTATTATAGGTTTAATAATTATCAAAAAGGTTTGATAATTATCAAATTTGATACTTTTGAGTACCTGAAGCACTTGGTTATGATTTTTCTTTTTATGAAAGAACTATATTTGAACTTTAGAAGTTGTTTAAAGTTTAGTCAATGAAATACACGTTGTTCATAACCTTTTTTTCCCTTTTTATTATCTGTTTTTCCGTTTATCCAAACAGATTTAAACACATCAGCACCCACAATGGGCTAAGCAGTAAACGCACCTTTAGTATTGCCAAAGACAATAAAGGATTTATCTGGATCTCAACTAGAATAGGAATAGACCGCTACGACGGGAACAGTATCAAACAGTATTTACTAGCCGACGAAACAGGAACTCGTGATCTGACGGGAAGAATCAATACAATATCAAAAGATAAGTCGGAAAACATTTGGGTCTTTACTAATTACGGACAAATATTCCAATATAACGACCTTTTGGATTCATATATCCTAAAGCTCAATCTACAGGACAAATTGCCGTCTTATACTCCTAATTTCTTTCTGACAGGTATTCTTTTTGTAGATGACGACCATTTGTTCGTTTATGGTTCATTTGGAATATGGGTGTACTGTTTAAGTCAGAAAATATTACAGCCCATCAATGAATTTAAGGATATATACATTTTTATGATAGAAAATCTTAAAAATTCCACTTTCGCCGTTGCTACCGATAAAGATCTGTGTATTACTTCAATTGACCTTCAACGATACAAGGTGACCGGAAATTCCACAACGTCTATCGGCATCAATGAACGAGTGCAATGTGTATATTACGACAAGTTCAATTCCAGTCTGTTACTAGGAACTTTCAGTGGGAAGTTATTGCAATATGACATGAATACTGCACAGTTAAAAAAACTAAATATGAATTTCAGAACTCCCATAAGAGATATAAAATGTTATAATAATACGATATATATTGCAACGGACGGAGCAGGACTAATAACAATGGATAATAACACAAAACAGCTACAGGAAACATATACCAATGCTACTTTGAGAGATTTGAATGTTTCTTCTTTTGCTTATTACAATATTCTATTTGATGATAACCGGCTTTGGATAGCCACTTATTCGGATGGGGTATATCTATTTGATGAAAATCTTCCTGACTTTCACTTTATTCCTTACCAGAAACAAATGAACATTTCTTCTGCAAATTCTCTAAATACAGTTCTGGAAGATTCGGATGGTAATTTATGGTTTGGAACCAATGACGGTGTATACCGGTATCATACAAAAAGCAAAACATGGGTGCATTTGCTTAAAAGTGATATTTCAAATAACATAGCTCGTCATAATGCGCTTACTTTGTGCGAAGACAACAATGGATATATTTGGGTGGGAGGATCTTCTTTCGGCTTAGCCTCCTGTATCAATAAACAAACATTGAAAATTAAAGAAAATTTCTATTTTAATGAAAACCCTAGAGGTTCGGTCAATGGCAGGATATATTCTATCTTCAATGATTCCGAAGGTAATATATGGCTGGGAGGATTGCATGGTTTGCTAACAAAATATAATCCGGTAACTAAACAATTAAAACGCTATGACATCAATTCTGTAAATGTTATCACGGAAAACAACCAAATCATCATGGTAGGAACAGCAAAAGGTCTGTATATACAAAACAAAAATAATGACTCATTTATCGAACTTTTGGCAATAGATAAAACTCAATCCTCCATGCAAAATTTTATCAATGCAATTCACGAAGATAAACAGGGAATTATCTGGTTGGGGAGCGAAGGTGGATTACTCAGATACAACAAAAATACAGACGAATTGAAATTATTCACAAAATCAGACGGACTACCATCCAACAGGATATTCAGTATTCTTTCGGATGCAAGAAACAGGATATGGTTGAGTACGGAAAAAGGGCTTGTTTGCCTTGACCCACGAACTGACGAATTGATTTCTTTCGGCGTAGAGGAAGGGCTAACCGAAGAAAACTTTTCTCCAAGAAGTGCTTTTTACAGAAAAAACGGAGAACTTCTTTTAGGAACGAACAATGGTGCCATCTCGTTTATTCCGGAAAAAATAGACCGTCTGAAAATCAACAATCGACTGACTTTTACCCGTTTTTCTATTAATTACCAACCGGTATATCCCTCTCAAGATAACTCACCATTAGAAAACTCTATCGACGAAACGTCTTATCTTAAACTCAAACATAACCAGAATACATTTTCTTTCAGTTTTACCTCCATTAATTTTACGAATCCTCATCGTACAAGATTTGAATGGAAACTGGAAGGGTATGATAAAGACTGGGTGAAAGAAACAAATATCTATTCTGCTTACTACACCAACATTCCTCCCGGAAGTTATGAATTCAAGCTTCGCTCAATAAATAATAATGATGGACAAGTAATAGAAACGAAGAATATTCATATAGACATTTTTCCTCCTGTCTGGGCAACCGTTTGGGCGAAAATCGCATATATCCTGATTTCACTGATTCTATTGTGGACAATCATCCAATTTATTAAAGTAAAAATCGAAAAACGGAATACCTCGGAAAAAATCCGCTTCTTTACATACACCGCACATGAACTTATAACACCTGTGAGCCTGATAAAGGGTCCCATTAATAAACTTCAGGAAAATGAACGATTAAGTGAAGAAGGCGAAGTACTACTCAACCTTGTGGTAAAGAACACTAACCGGTTAAACCATTTAGTAACACAACTGATTGATTTTCAGAAAACCGAAATGAGCGACGTAAAACTAATCGTATCCGAAAAGGATATCCTGGAATATATAAAAGATAAGATTCAACCATTCCAAGAATTAGTCGAACAAAAGAATATCGAACTTTCTCTGATACTTAACACAGAACCTTTAAATGTTTGGTTTGACGAAGACAAAATGGATAAAATAATTAATAATCTATTATCAAACGCCTTCAAATATACTCCTCAAAACGGAAAGATAAAAGTTACCGTTTCTCACGATAAAAATAACTGGTTGTTGGAAGTCAGGGACAATGGTATCGGTATTCCCAAAAAAGTACAGGACGAGATATTCAAACCTTTCTATCGTGCAGAAAATGCCATAAATTCTACGGAAACCGGTAGTGGAATCGGGCTATTACTAACCAAGAACCTAGTGAAACTACATCAGGGAAGTATTTCTTTTGAAAGTGTAGAAGGGGTAGGTACTGTGTTTTTGGTAACATTTCCTTGCGGAAACGGATATTTAACTAAAAAGAATTCCGTTTTTGCTCCCCCAAAAATTGAAGAGTCCAAAATAATTCAACGAAATAATAATTATAAACTTTCTATCATTATCGTTGAAGACAACGACGAACTACGTTTGTTCCTTAAACAATGTCTTAAGGATAAATATATTATTCACGAGGCAATTAACGGAAGTGAAGGTATAAAGTTAACAAAAGTTGTTTTCCCCGAATTAGTCATTTCAGATGTTATGATGCCCGGAATGGACGGGTATGAATTATGTAAACGAATTAAAGGAAACAAAGAAACATCTCACATTCCTGTTATTTTACTTACGGCATTAGGAGACAAAAGTGATATATTGAAAGGATACAAATTAGGGGCAGACAATTATGTAACCAAGCCTTTCGACACAACGATCCTTAAATTAACAATAGAAAACACGATCGCCACTCGGCAGGCTTTGCGGAAAAACCTCATGCTATCATTGGAAAAAGAAATAAATGATAACTCCGAACTTACTACTAATGAACTAGATAAAGCATTCATAGATGAACTTATAGGAATTATCAACAAAAACATTTCCGACAGTGAATTTTCCATCAATGATTTATGCAGGGAAGTTGCGATGAGTAGAACCTCTTTTTACAACAAAATGAAAATACTGACCAATCAAAGTCCCAATAGTTTCATTCGTCTAGTTCGTTTGAATCAAGCAGCAAAGATGTTGAGAGAAGGAAAACATTCCGTTGCGGAAATAGCCACAACTACCGGCTTTGGCGATGTAAAATACTTTAGTACGGCATTTAAGAAACATTTCGGGATAAGCCCCAGTAAATATGGGAATAAATAACTTTAACATCAATTGAGTGTATTACTCACACACACAAAGTTAGGCGGAACTAAACGATTACAAAAACCGTTTCAACACACGTATTTTGAGAGAATATATTTGAATCTGTATCTGCTTCCTGTGCATACATTTAGGGGTTACATCCGTATTTTGTCCGATCGCTATCCGATTCATGTCCGATCCATGTCCGTTTCCCAAGCGGACATATATACCCGAAAAAGCCTTTCGAATACGTTTCGGATGGGTTACAAACCGCTGAGAGAATACTCAGGGCGACAGCAAGAGTCGTCCCTGCCGTCGGTACTATTGTTGTGTCATATAAATCGAATGGTGATGTCGGCGATGGCGTAAGGAAAAGCCCGTCCCCACAGAGATACGTTCAAAAAAGAATAACCGGCAACTTAAATCACTCTACTGTTACTCCTTTTTGTGTCCAAGAATAAGCTCCGAAATAGCCCAATGCTCCCCCTTTTATATTACTGATAGGATTTGCCATTCTATTGTCGGTTCTATCTAAGCTCCAAAAGAACTTGTAAAGGTCTGCATCCAAGCACTGCATTTCTACGGTAATGCTATCGCCTTGCTTAATGGGATTATTCTTTCTCTCTTCTTCTTCAAAAAAGATTGGCAAAATCAGATGAATAGATCTGCCTTCCATATATTCGGCTGATATTAATATATCGTTCGTCAAAGTCTTATCATTAATATATATCGTGCATTTGTATCCCCCTTTTTTCATGTCAATGGGGTTAGTAAAATGAATCGTCGGGCAGGGGTAATCCAGCAAAGTGAGTTTACTCAAAGTCAATGAATCCATTTTTACCAACGGAAGTATTGTCGATTCGGCAAGGTATTCTTTTCCCTGATATTTGACGGATAAGTTGTATGTTCTTCGTTCAATACCTCTTAATGCAAAATTGGTAGCTACATATCTATCCGAATCAACATTGAAAGGAAGTATTTCTCTGTTTCCGGCATCATCCCATATCTCTACAACCGCATCTTTTATTGATGGATATTTGTTGATGCCGTTGAAATCTTTAGTGGTAGATATGCGGACAGTCGGCAAAGTCTTCATTCTCACAATCCCTTCAATTACAATTTGAGGTTTGACGGAATGCAATTCGATATTGATAATGTCTTCGCATGAAAACAATGTAAAAAAGCTTATAACTATCGTTAATGTACAAAACTTTGTTATTCTGTTCATAAATGAGTTTCCGGTTAAAATTTAAAGTTCCATGAAATGGAAGGCACATAAGTGAAAAGCGAATATCTGTAAGCGGATGTTTTAGTGGGGTCGTCCTTATTCGTTTCAAAGGAAATCATGTATGCGTTTCTTCTTCCATAAGCATTATACAGGCTGAAAGCAAGTTCGGATTCATATTTTTCCGTTTTCTTCACCAGATAAGTTGCACCTATATCCAAACGATGATATGCCGGCGTCCGGTATCCGTTTCGTTCGGCATAATACATCACATCGTTTCCATCGATTTGATATTTTCCACTTGGATAAGAGATGGCATTCCCCGTATAATATACCCATGCTGCCGAAAGTGTCCATTTAAGGTTCAATTCATAGATACCCACAACGGAAATATCATGCGTTCGGTCTTGATAAGCATTATACCACCGGTTGTTGTTGATGCCGTCAATCTTCTTTTCCGACTTTGCCAACGTATAGCTTATCCAACCCGTAAGGGTGCCTGTCTGTTTCTTCAGCATAAGCTCCAGACCGTAAGCCCGTCCTTTTCCACACAACAATTCGGTCTCCACAATGTCGCTTCTTTGAAATTCGGCATGGTCTTTAAAGTCTATCTGATTCCGCATATCTTTGTAATAGGTTTCCACACTAAACTCGTAGGTATTGTTGCGGAAGTTTCTAAAATAACCTATTGAATATTGGTCGGCTATTTGCGACTTGATGCTATTAGAGCTTGAAATCCACCTGTCATAAGGCGAAGCCCGGAACACTTGAGTCAGCAAATGGATGTTTTGAGTGGTTCGTGCGTATGAAACTTTTAAAGAAGAACGAGGGTTAAGTTTGTAAACGGCAGACAGGCGCGGCTCCGGATTCACATAAGTCTTTACGAACTTACCATCCGAATACCGGAGAGTATCGGTTATTTCGTTGAACACGGATAGGCGCAAACCGTAAATCATTTCCAAGCTCCCGTTCACTTTCAATTGATTTGAAACGTATATGTCGTTTTCCCATGAATAATGATGATGCAGATTAAGGATGGTACTCTCTTCTTCCGAATTGGTGTAATAATCTCCCGGTCCTATGTCGTGGTAGGTAGAATGAAGACCAAAACGCAACAGATTATCATTGTTTATTTGATAATGAAATTCTTTTTTAAATCCGTAATCCTTTATCTTGGCATATCCACCCGTGTTCATTCTCAATTCCTGATGATAATCGTACGTGTATTGGTTATATAGCAATGAAGCTGCGCCCGATAGCTTACTGTTCCAACTTCTTGTCCATTTCGCCGTTACAAAAGAATTTCCCCAACCTGTGTCTGCCATATCCTTTACAATCATTTTATCTCTACCTAAATATCCCGACACGGACAGCTGGTCTTTGGGGGACAGAGTAAAATGGAGCTTCATGTTCAGGTCGTAAAAATACAAATAAGCGTTTGATGCCTCTTCTATTCCGGACAAGCGGGCTATGGCATCGGCATACGTACGTCTGGCTCCGAAAAGAAAGGAAGATTTCCCTTTTTGTATGGGACCTTCCACGTTCAGCTTGGAAGATATCAGTCCGATACCTCCCGACAGATGATAATCCCGTATATCACCGTTGCGCTGCTGAATGTCGAGTATAGCCGACAAGCGTTCACCGTATTGGGCGGGCATGCCTCCTTTATATACGGACACATTGCGCAACACGTCGGAATTGAATGTAGAGAAAAAGCCCATGAGGTGCGAGGCGTTGTAAAGCGACACATTGTCGAGCATGATGAGGTTTTGGTCGGCAGTCCCTCCACGAACAAAGAATCCGGCGCTACCTTCTCCTGCACTTTTGATTCCGGGCATCAGTTGCAAGGATTTGACAATATCGCGTTCACCAAACAATACGGGGAGTTTGTTTATTTGTTGAATTTCCATCTGTGTTACTCCGGCTTGGGGGTCGGTAACACTTATATCCGAACGTTTTGACGAAATCACTATTTCGGTCAGTTGTATCACAGATTGAGAAAGGAATATGTTTTGTATCGTATTATTAGTGAGCCATACCGGTATTTGCTTTTCTTCATATCCCAAACAATGAATGATTAAGGTATATTTTCCTTTCGGCAAGTATAGATTATATTCTCCCTGATTGTTTGATACGGTGTTTTTAGTCGATTGTTCTTTTATATAAATGGATACTCCGGTCAGTACTTCTCTTGTTTTCAGGTCTGTTATTATTCCCTTTATAGTATAGTTTTGAGCCGAAAGAAAGCCGGACAAAATAAATGTAGAAACAAAAAACAGTAAACACAATTCTTTGGTTAATTTCATAAATGATGATTTGTGTATCTAAAAAAAAAGAAGAACATTATCAGAACAATAATTCTGAATATATGTTCTTCCTTTCTTAGTCTCGGAAGCAAATATATCGTTTTTAGCAATTATATACAAAATGCGCCTTACTATTCATGTATATTATTATTAGCCGATAATATTAATTAATCGGGAAACGCTCCAACTCATTAAAAATAGCTATATTTGTAACAGCAAACATTAAAATATTCTTATGTCAATAATTAAGTGTGTAGGTGTTCTAACATCTGGAGGGGATGCTCCGGGAATGAACGCTGCTATTCGTGCTGTTACCCGTTCCGCAATTTACAATGGATTGCGAGTTAAAGGTATATATAGAGGATACAGAGGTCTTTTTACGAATGAAATTGTTGAATTTAAGAGTCAGAACGTCAGCAATATCATACAGCAGGGAGGAACTATTCTGAAAACCGCTCGATGCCAAGAGTTTACTACTCCGGAAGGTCGAAAGATTGCCCATGATACAATGAAACAACAAGACATTGATGCACTTGTGGTGATAGGTGGCGATGGCTCTTTGACGGGTGCACGTATCTTTGCTCAAGAGTTTGATGTTCCTTGCATTGGCTTGCCGGGCACTATTGACAATGATCTTTACGGCACAGATTCGACCATTGGGTATGATACGGCTATGAATACAATTATGGAAGCCGTTGATAAGATTCGCGACACGGCAACTTCACACGATCGTCTTTTCTTTGTTGAAGTAATGGGACGTGATGCTGGTTTCCTTGCCTTGAACGGAGCCATTGCTTCCGGGGCGGAGGCTGCTATTATTCCGGAATTTGATACAAAGGTTGATCAATTGGAAGAACTTATCAAGAACGGATTTCGTAAAACAAAGAACAGCAGTATCGTATTGGTAGCCGAAAGCGAAATTACCGGCGGAGCGATTCACTATGCCGAACGTGTGAAGAATGAATATCCGCAATATGATGTTCGTGTTATCATTCTTGGTCATGTACAACGCGGGGGTAGCCCTACGGCTTACGACCGTATCTTAGCCAGTCGATTGGGCGCGGCAGCCATTGATGCTATTATGGACGACCAACGAAATGTAATGATAGGTATTGAACACGACGAAATTGTATATGTTCCTTTTTCTAAAGCAATTAAAAACGATAAACCTATCAAACAAGGGTTGGTTAATGTGTTGAAAACACTCTCTATATAATCTTTCAATTTCTTTTTATCAGTAAGCTTTCCAATTGTTCCGCATTCAACCTTAGATAGAATTGTCCGCGATGTGCTACAGAGATATGTCCCGTTTCTTCGGAGACAATGACAGCATATACATCTGTTTCTTGAGTGATACCCATAGCAGCACGATGTCGAAGCCCCAACTCTTTGGGAATGTTGAGGTCGTGTGATATGGGAAGAATACATCCGGCTGCTTTAATTCTCTTTTTACTAACAATCATAGCCCCATCGTGTAAAGGGCTGTTTTTAAAGAAAATACTCTCAATTAATCGTTGGCTGATAGCCGCATCTATAATTTCACCTGTACGTACTACTTCATCTAATGGCAAATCGCGCTCTATCACAATCAAAGCTCCTGTTTTTTGTCTCCCCATATTCATACAAGCCATTACGATAGGTAGAATGCTTTCACTGTCTATTTTCGTTTTTTTATTATCGGTAAAGAAGCGGATTAAGATATTGGCTCGATGATGCGTGCCAAGTGTAAAAAGGAAATGCCGAATCTCATCCTGAAACAAAATTACAAGGACTAAGCCACCTACACTAATCAGTTTGTCAAAGATAGACCCTAATAAGCGCATCTCAAGTATTTGGGATACAAACAACCATATCAGGATAAATATCATAATCCCGATAAATATATTTAAAGAGCCGGAATGTTTCATTAATTTGTACGTATAGTACAAAAGAAAAGCTACCAGCAGAATATCAAAAACATCCTTTAGACTGAAATTGAAAAACAAAACCTTATAATATTTACAATTAGATGAATTACTATGTTGCAATGAATATAAATTTCGTAACAAAGGTAAATATTATGTTAGAAATTAAAAGGATATGTTTAAGTTTATATTCTTGATAGGACAAACAATGAATGATATAAAACTTTTCTATTCTTTATTTTGTACTAATTTTGTACCTCAATTATTATATTGATATGCCAAACATCAAGAAGCTGGATATCTTCGTTGTGAAGAGCTATTTATTGCTCTTTGCAGGTACATTTTTTATTTGTCTCTTTATCTTCATGATGCAGTTTTTATGGAGATATGTAGACGATATGGTAGGAAAAGGATTGGAAGTAACAGTGTTGGCTCAATTCTTTTTTTACTCGGCTATTAGCTTGGTTCCCATATCGTTACCTTTGGCTGTTCTGTTAGCTTCGTTAATCACTTTCGGAAACTTTGGTGAACGTTATGAGTTACTTGCCATGAAAGCATCGGGCGTTTCGTTGTTAAGAATCATACGTCCATTGGCATTTTTCGTTATCTTTTTGGGGGTTATTTCTTTTCTGTTTCAAAACGTAATGGGTCCTTATGCCGAATCGAAATTATATACATTAATTCTTTCTATGCGGCAAAAGTCTCCTGAGTTGAATATTCCCGAAGGAGTGTTTTACGACCAACTAAAAGGCTATAATTTATATGTAAAGAAAAAAGACCGAAAAACAGGATTGCTCTACGATGTAGTAATATATAATTTCTCCGATGGCTTTGAGAACGCTCACATTATTCGTGCCGATACGGGAAAATTGGAAATGACTGCCGATAAGAAACATTTTTATTTTCATTTGTATAGCGGTGAGATGTTTGAAAATTTAAAGGCACAGAATGCAAATTCAACAAGTGTGCCTTATAGACGAGAAATCTTTCGTGAAAAACATTCGATTATCCAATTTGATTCGGAGTTTAGTATGATTGACGGTAGTTTTATGAGTAGCCGCTCAAACAGTAAAAATATGAAAATGCTGCAAGCTTCCATTGATTCAATGACTGTATATGGCGACAGCTTAGGAAGAAAATACTATGATGAAGCCAAAAACAGTATTTATCAAAAACCACCTGTTCTTTACAAAGAAGACACTTTGAAATTAGCAGAAGCCCGGATAAGTGATTATAATGTGGATAGTATTTTCGATGTTTCTACGCTGACGCAGAAGCAGCACATTCTTTCTTCCGCAGTAATTCGTGCAGGGAATTTAGCAAATGACTGGAACTATAAAAGCTATACGGTAACAAGTAACGATATGAATATTCGCAGGCATGTAACGGATTGGCACAAAAAGATAACCCTTTCGCTTGCCTGCATTATCTTTTTCTTTATCGGCACATCGTTGGGGGCGATTATCCGTAAAGGCGGATTGGGAATGCCGGTGGTGATATCGGTATTCATCTTTATATTTTACTATGTGATGGATAATACCTGCTTTAAATTGGCACGAGACGGTAATTGGATAACCTGGATCGGAATGTGGACAAGTACAGCCGTGCTTGTTCCTATTGGGGCGTTTTTTACTTATAAGTCCAACAACGATTCGGTAGTTTTGAATATTGATGTTTATATTAACAGCATAAAGCGTACGATTGGTATTCGGGATGTGCGCAATTTGACAAGGAAGGAAGTTATTATTACGGATCCTGACTATCGAGAAATTACAAATGAATTAAAAGATCTGAGCGCTAACTGCAAGGAATACGTTCAAAGCCAGCAGTATTTGAAGCAAGCTCCCAATTATTTCAGATTATGGATGAATGATGAGAAAGACGAAAAAATACTCTTGATCAACAATCGGTTGGAAAGTTTGATAGAAGAAATGTCTAACACTACCTTGCTGGTTTTGCTCAATGCCATAAATAAATATCCGGTTATTTCTATTAACGCTCATGTACAGCCGTTCAGGAATCATTGGTTGAATATGGCTGCGGGAGTGATATTGCCGGTAGGATTGTTTTTTTATTTCAGAGTATGGCTGTTTGGAGTTCGTTTACATAAAGACATGGAACAAATAACAAGAATAAACGAAGAGATTCAAATCATTATACAGACTAACAATTAATGAAAATATGGAAGCAATAAAACTAAATACGATAGACGAAGCCATAATTGACTTCAGAGAGGGTAAATTTCTTATTGTAGTGGATGATGAAGATCGTGAAAATGAAGGAGATTTTATTATCGCAGCAGAAAAGGTAACCCCTGATGCCGTCAATTTTATGTTGACTTACGGACGTGGTGTGCTCTGTGCGCCTATTACCGAAGAACGATGTACAGAATTGGAATTGGAGATGCAGGTGACTACCAATACTTCTATTTATGAAACTCCGTTTACAATAACTGTTGATATGCTGAAAGGATGTACTACCGGTGTGTCTATGCATGATCGCGCAATGACAATTTGCTCTTTGGCTGATCCTGAAACGAAGCCATCGGACTTTGCCCGTCCGGGACATATAAATCCGCTTCGCGCCCGTTCGCGTGGAGTTCTTCGGCGTGCCGGTCATACGGAAGCAACTGTTGATATGGCAAAGTTGGCAGGACTTTATCCGGCAGGAGCCTTGATTGAAATAATAAACGAAGACGGAACAATGGCGCGTCTGCCTCAACTGATGGAAGTTTCCATGAAATTTGGGATAAAAATCATTTCTATCAAAGATTTAATTGCTTACCGGTTGGAGAAGGAAGCCGTTGTTGAAAAAGGAGTGGAGGTAGATATGCCGACCCGTTACGGTCATTTCCGTCTAATACCGTTTTTACAAAAATCCAATGGAATGGAACATGTTGCTTTAATTAAAGGTGCATGGACAAAAGACGAACCAGTTTTGGTACGTGTGCATTCATCGTGTACTACGGGAGATATTTTCGGGTCTTATCGCTGTGAATGTGGAGAGCAGCTTCACAGAGCAATGGAGATGATAGAAACTGCCGGTAAAGGTGTTGTTGTTTATATGAATCAGGAAGGGCGTGGTATAGGATTGATGAATAAGATAGCTGCTTACAAGCTTCAGGAAGAAGGACTTGATACGGTAGACGCCAACATTCATTTGGGATTTGACCCTGATGAACGGGATTACGGAGTGGGGGCGCATATTCTTCGGGAGATAGGGGTGAGTAAGATGAAACTTATTACCAATAATCCTGTGAAACGTATCGGGTTAGAATCTTATGGTCTGGAGATAGTGGAAAATATTGGAATAGAGATAATCCCGAATGTTTATAATGAGCGATATTTGAAGACAAAGAAAGAACGAATGGGGCATACACTGACTTTGAAGAATAGGTAATTACAAAATATACAGATATAACAATGAATCAATTATCAGAACGTTTGAATAGCTTGTCTCCTTCCGAGACACTTGCCATGTCTCAAAAAAGCAATGAATTGAAAGCTCAGGGAATTGATGTAATCAATTTGAGTGTGGGAGAACCCGATTTTAATACTCCCGATCACATTAAAGAGGCTGCTAAAAAAGCTATTGATGAAAATTTCTCCCACTATTCTCCTGTTCCGGGTTATCCTGACTTGCGTAATGCCATTGTTGCAAAATTGAAAAAGGAGAATGGGCTTGATTATACTGCTGCTCAAATACTTTGCTCCAACGGTGCCAAGCAGTCTGTATGCAATGTACTGATGACACTTGTCGATACGGGAGATGAGGTTATTATTCCTGCTCCTTATTGGGTTAGTTATCCTGAAATGGTGAAGTTGGTAAATGGGACGAATGTATTTATTTCCACAGGTATCGAACAGGATTTTAAGATCACTCCGGCTCAATTGGAAGCTGCTATCACACCGCGAACAAAGGCATTAATTCTTTGTTCCCCTTCAAATCCTACGGGATCGGTATATAGCAAGGATGAATTAGCAGGACTTGCTGTAGTGTTGGCTAAACATCCGCAAATAATTATTATAACTGACGAGATATATGAGCATATTAATTATGTTGGCAAACATGAAAGTATTGCACAATTTTCAGAGGTTTACGACAGGGTGGTGGTGGTGAACGGAGTATCCAAAGCTTATGCCATGACGGGATGGAGAATAGGGTTTATTGCAGGGGCACAGTGGATCGTTTCGGCATGTAATAAATTGCAGGGACAATATACCTCCGCTCCTTGCTCTGTATCTCAAAAGGCTGCCGAAGCTGCCTACACGGGTACACAGACCCCTGTGGAAGAAATGCGGAAAGCTTTTGAACGTCGTCGCAATTTGATTGTTAGGTTGGCTAAAGAAATCCCCGGTTTTGAAGTGAATATTCCTCAAGGGGCTTTCTATCTGTTTCCAAAATGTTGTTCTTATTTCGGTAAATCTACCGGAGAACGCAAGATTACAAATGCGGCAGACCTTGTAATGTATCTGCTTGAAGTGGGGCATGTGGCTTGTGTAGGCGGTGACGCTTTTGGTGCTTCGAAATATATCAGAATAAGTTATGCTACTTCCGATGAGAACATCGTAGAGGCAATGCAACGCATAAAAAAGGTATTGAGTAGTTTAAAATAGTAATAAAACAGGGTGGATAATCCATTAATTCTTTCTTACATTTGTGTGATATGTCAAAAAAACTTTATTTTGCAATAATCTTTAATTAGCATAATATCATAAATTACACGAACAAAAAAACACATTAAGATGATTTGGAATGAAAGCATTGAGTGTATGGATCGCGAAAGTCTTCGGCGGGTTCAAAGTATCAGACTAAAACAAACGGTAGAATGCGTATATCAAAATACACCTTTTTACCGTAAAAAAATGCAGGAATTGGGAGTTACTCCGGATGATATCAATAGTATAGACGATATTGTAAAACTACCGTTTACTACGAAATATGATTTGCGTGATAACTATCCTTTTGGCTTGTGTGCTGTTCCTATGAGTCAGATTGTCCGTATTCACGCTTCTTCGGGAACTACCGGAAAATCTACGGTGGTAGGATATACCCGTAAGGATTTGTCGGTATGGACAGAATGTCTGGCTCGTTGCTTTGTAGCTTATGGAGCGGATAACTCCGATATTTTTCAGGTGGCTTACGGTTACGGATTATTTACCGGTGGTTTGGGTGCGCACTACGGAGCAGAACATATCGGTGCTTCGGTTATTCCCATGTCGAGTGGAAATACAGAAAAGCAGATTACATTGATGCATGACTTTGGATCAACCGTACTTTGTTGCACTCCTTCGTATGCGCTTTTTATAGCCGATGCTATTAAAGATTCCGGTTTGCCTAAAGAAGATTTCAAACTAAAGATAGGAGCATTCGGAGCCGAACCGTGGACGGAAAATATGCGTAAGGAGATAGAAGAGAAACTTGGTATTAAGGCTTATGATATTTACGGATTGAGCGAGATAGCAGGTCCGGGTGTGGGTTACGAATGTGGGTGTCAAAATGGAACTCATCTAAATGAAGATCACTATTTTCCTGAAATTGTTGATCCCCAAACGTTAGATCCGGTGAAATCCGGAGAAACAGGGGAGCTTGTGTTTACCCATCTCACCAAAGAAGGAATGCCTTTATTACGATATAGAACCAGAGATTTGACAGCTTTGCATTACGACACTTGTTCTTGCGGGCGAACATTGGTACGTATGGATCGTATCTTGGGGCGCAGTGATGATATGTTGATTATACGTGGCGTGAACGTATTCCCCACTCAAATTGAATCGGTTATTTTGGAGATGTCCGAATTTGAGCCGCATTATTTGTTGACAGTAGATCGTATTAACAATACCGACTGTATGGAGTTGAAAGTAGAAGTGCGTCCCGATTGTTATTCGGACGAAGTGAACGAAATGTTGGTTTTGAGGAAAAGGCTTGTATCACGTTTACAGAGTGTACTTGGTTTGGGAGTGGATGTTAAGATAGTTGAACCTCGCAGTATAGAACGTAGCGTAGGCAAAGCTAAACGGGTGATTGATAACAGAAAATTTAATTAATGATGTAAACTATGATAGCAAAACAACTTTCTGTCTTTTTGGAAAACAAATCGGGACGTTTGACGGAAGTTACCGAAGTATTGGCGAAAGAAGATGTCAATCTTTCCGCTTTGTGCATTGCAGAGAATGCGGATTTTGGTATCCTTCGCGGTATTGTATCCGACCCTGACAAAGCGTACAAGGCTTTGAAGGAGAATCATTTTGCGGTGAATATAACCGACGTGGTAGGGATAAGTTGTCCTAATGTGCCCGGCTCATTGGCAAAAGTATTGAATTATCTTTCCAATGCGGGAGTGTCTATTGAATATATGTATTCGTTTGCTAATAATAATTCGGCTAGTGTGATTATCCGTCCAAGTGATATGACAAAATGTATTGAAGTGCTGACGGAGAAAAAAGTGGATTTATTAGCGGCGAGTGATTTGTATAAACTGTGAGAGGAAAGTACCTCTAAGTATAAAGCAGAAAGGGGGGATACGCAAGTTTCCTCCTTTTTTATATGTCAGGTTTTTAGTTACGATTAATTTTATATTTTTGCAGTTTAAATACAAATTACAATACTATGCCATTAAACTTACCCGATAAGCTTCCCGCTATAGAACTTCTGAAAGAAGAAAATATTTTTGTGATAGACAATTCCCGGGCCACCAAACAAGATATTCGTCCCTTGCGAATCGTTGTCTTGAATTTGATGCCGGTAAAAGTAACAACGGAAACCGATCTTGTCCGCTTGTTGTCTAATACTCCGCTTCAAATAGAGCTTTCTTTTATGAAGATAAAAAGCCATACATCCAAACATACTCCTATAGAGCACATGACGACTTTTTATACCGATTTTGAGAAGATGCGTACGGAAAAGTACGACGGAATGATTATCACCGGTGCGCCGGTAGAGCAAATGGATTTTGAGGAGGTCAGCTATTGGAATGAGATAACGGAAATATTTGATTGGGTACGCACGCATGTAACTTCCACCTTGTATATTTGTTGGGCAGCACAGGCGGGATTGCATTATTACTATGGTGTTCCCAAGTATCCATTGGAAAAAAAGATGTTTGGTGTTTTTGAACATTATGCGTTGAAACCGCTTCGTCCTATTTTTCGAGGATTTGACGATGTTTTTTATGTTCCTCACAGTCGTCATACGGAAATACGTAAAGAAGATATACTGAAAGTGCCCGAATTGGCTTTGCTTTCCATGTCGGAAGAGTCGGGAGTTTATATGGTAATGGCACGCAATGGACGAGACCTGTTTTTGACCGGACATTCGGAATATTCACCACTAACTTTGGATATGGAATACCGTCGCGATATAGATAAGGGATTCGACATAGATATTCCCAAAAACTACTACACGGACAACGACCCGGACAAAAGACCTTTGGTGCGTTGGCGGGGACATGCTAATCTGTTATTTTCCAATTGGCTGAATTATTACGTGTATCAAGAAACACCTTACAACATTCAGGATATTAAATAAGGCTGATAGGTGATTGTGCAGAAAAAGGAAATCAAAAGAATAGAATTATTAGCCCCTGCCAAGAATTTAGAATGTGGCATTGAAGCCGTTAATCACGGTGCGGATGCTGTTTATATAGGTGCGCCGAAATTTGGTGCGCGAGCTGCAGCCGTTAATTCTTTGGAAGATATTGCAACATTGACGGCGTATGCCCATTTGTATCATGTTCGTGTATATGTAACGTTGAACACGATATTGAGAGAAAAAGAATTGGGCGAAGTTGAAGAGATGATCTGGAAGTTGTATCGTATCGGTACGGATGCTTTGATTATCCAAGATATGGGTATTACTCAACTTGATATTCCGCCTATTCCTTTGCATGCCAGTACACAGACAGATAATCGTACGCCCGAAAAAGTAAAGTTTTTAGCTGGTGCAGGTTTCCGGCAAGTTGTGTTGGCTCGCGAGTTGTCATTGAGCGAGATTAAAGAGATACACGAAGCATGCCCTTCCGTTTTTCTCGAAGTTTTTGTACACGGTTCTTTGTGTGTCAGTTACAGCGGACAGTGTTACGCAAGTCAGGCATGCTTTGGACGGAGTGCCAATAGAGGAGAGTGTGCCCAATTCTGTAGATTGCCTTATAACTTAGTTGATGCCGATAATAATATGATTATTGAGAATAAGCATCTTTTGTCTTTAAAAGACTTGAACCGGAGCAATGAGTTGGAAAGGCTTTTGGATGCAGGAGTTTCATCATTGAAGATAGAAGGACGACTGAAAGATGTATCTTATGTGAAAAATATTACCGCAGCCTATCGTCAAAAGTTGGATGCTATCTTTAAGCATCGTCCAGAGGAATATACCCGTGCATCGTCGGGTAGTTGTAAATTCTATTTCATTCCGCAGCCGAACAAAAGTTTCAATCGTGGCTTTACTACCTATTTCTTGTACGAGCGCAGTAAAGACATTCAATCATTTGACACACCCAAATCATCAGGAGAAGAAATGGGAACGGTCAAAGATGTTCGGAACAACTACCTGGTTGTTGCCGGAGTAAAACAGTTCAATAATGGAGACGGAGTGTGCTACATTGATGAAAAGGGAAAACTTCAAGGTTTCCGTGTCAATCGAGTAAGGGAGAATAAGCTATATCCACAAGTAATGCCGAATATCACTCCTGACACGATATTATACCGCAACTATGACCAAGAGCTTGAGCGTATTCTTTCCCACAAATCATCGGAGAGAAAGATTGCTGTTTCCGTCTTTTTGACAGACAACAATTTCGGTTTTTCACTTACCTATACGGATGAAGATAATCAAAGTGTAACCCTTACTCTCCCTCACAAGAAAGAACAAGCGCACACCTCTCAAACAGAAAACTTAAAGTCTTTATTGGGTAGATTGGGTGATACCCCTTTTATTGCCGAAAGTATTGATATTGATTTTGCAGAGAATTGGTTTATCCCTGCTTCGGTGCTGGCGGAGTTTCGCCGCCGGACGATAGAAAGGTTGATTGTCGCTCGCCGAATCGCTTATCAAAAGAGAATAGCAGTAATGAAACCTACTTTCCATCCTTTTCCACAAATAAACTTGACATATTCAGGTAATGTATCCAACTCAAAAGCCATCTCATTCTATCACAATCACGGCGTTGCGGACATACTTCCGGCTTATGAGCAAGAGCCTGTGAAAGATGCCGTACTGATGTGCTGCAAACATTGCTTACGTTATAGCATAGGATTATGTCCTACGTTGCAAAAAGAAACATCACTCTATAAAGAACCTTTCTATTTGATAATAAAAAAGAAGCATTTCCGCCTTTCATTTGACTGCAAGAACTGCCGGATGGAGATCACAGATGCCTCAACCATTCTTCCGGATTGAGTTTTTCTTTTTCTACGCGCAATTGGAAGTGCAGGAGTGTTCGTTTGCTGTTATTGGGATCGGAAAATACTTTGCCAAGAAGTTGTTCCGCTTTTACATCTTCCCCTTGTTGCACGCTTGTGGAAGAAAGATTGCAGTACACGGATATATAGTTTCCATGCCGTATCAATATATTGAACAATCTGTTGAGTTGAAACACGGCAACTACTTTTCCGTCAAATACTGCCCGTGCATTTGCTCCGGGTTGTCCTTGAATATCAACACCTTTATTGTCTAATTTCACACTCTTTAGTCCTTGTACATTGTATTGTCCGTATTGACTTACAATGATGGAAGTACCTGTAATGGGCATGGGCAACTTTCCGCGCTGACTTGCAAAGTCTTGAGAGGCAGCATGGTCGGCTTTGTCCATAGCCTTCTGACCTTTTTTGGAAGAGTTGGACGATTTATCGGCACGTTTGCGAACGCGCTCCATCTCCTCAATAACTATTTTGTCTATCCGAGCATTTAACTGAACAGCTTCTCTTTTCTTTTTATCTATCTCGTTTTGCAGACCTTTTTGTTTGCCTTGCAAACTGTTTATTAAACGACGTTTTTGCTGTTCTTGTTGTTCCAGTTTCTCTTTTTCTTGTTCACTTTCACTGAGCAAGGTATTTTGAACGCTCTTCGCTTCTGCCAGTTCGGAGGCTTTTCTTTTTACCTGCTCTTGTTTTTGAAGTATGTCTTCACCTTGCAGCCGTTGGTAAGTGGCATATTCGCGAACATATCGAAGCCGGCGATACGTTTGTCTCAAATCTTCCGTTGCAAAAATAAACATTAGTTTTTCTTCTATCGTTTTGTTCTTATAAAGATATTGAACGGAAGCCTCATAGTTCTTTTTTTTGGTGGCTAAATCTTTTCGTAATTCTCTAAGTTGTACCGTTAACTTGTTTAATTCGTTTTCGATGGTATAGAGGTCATTGCTTATGGTCGAAATATATTGTTTCCTCACCCTTATCTGTCCCGTAAGGGTATTGAGCACGTTTAGCTGATTGGTTACGTCTTTTTTCGTATTATTTAATAAACTCTCCGTTTGGACTATTTCCTTTTGCAAAGTTTTATGTTTTTCTTCAAGCTCCTTTATCAAATTGTTAGATTGTCCCCAAAGAGTAACAACAGAAAGAGCCAATAAGGTAAAGATTAAAAGAAAACATTTCATATTTCTAATATAAGTTTCAATAGTTCGTTTAATTCTATCGGGGTATATTGTGAAGATACCTTTGTGGGGGTTATCGTTATATTATCGGTAGAGAAATCGTATAATCGTAGTTTTGCTGATTTGAGAGAGTTTATTCCAAGTTCTTCTCCTGTAATTGTCGTCTTTGCATTGGGTTGTGAAGCGTCGAGCAGGAGTTTTTCCAACTTCTTAAAGTTGACCTTGCGAGTTAAAAAAACGTTTATATCGGCTGTAGAGGCTTGAACATAGCGTTTATTTATCCGGTCTATAAATAAGATTTCATTGGGAGTAATATCAATACGTATCACCTCAGTGTGGAACATTGGCATTAAGACAGAGACTTGTATGCGTTCGCTACATTCCATTTTTATTGTTCCGGTCAAAGTAATCATTTCTCCTTGGTAAGGAGCAGTAAGCTGTAGTTTTGATGAAAGATAGCGAGGTGCAGACTCGCTGGGTATTTGTGTTGTACGGGGAGTTTTACATGCCCCCAGCAACAGTACGCACAACAGTAACACGGAGATATCTCTAATAGGTTTCATTATTCTGAAATGTATTTTTTCTGTTTAATCTTTTTCTCCAACGTCTTCGATTCGCTGCCTCCTAATTCTTGGGCTTTAAGCCAGCATTTCAAGGCGCTTTCCTTATCGTCGTTCATATAGTAGATATCACCGCAATGTTCTACTATCACACCGTTGTTTTCTCCTCCGCTCTTCATGGCATCATCTATATAAATGCGAGCTTCGGCATAGTTTTCCTTTTCAAACAATATCCAAGCGTAAGTATCCAGATACGTGAAATTCTGAGGTTCTTTCTTAATGGTTTTATAACTCATTTCTTCGGCTTTGTCGAGGTCGCTGTGTTCTACGGAGAGGTAATAGGCGTAGTTATTCAACGCTCCGATATTTGAAGGGTTGTAAACCAATGCCGAATCATAAGACAAATAAGCATTTGACGTTTGTTTCTTCTGAAAATACATATCTCCCATCATAGCGTAGAGGTCGGAAATAATATCCGGTCGTGCTTCCTTGCTAATATTAACCAATGCTTTTTTGTATATTTCCAAAGCCTCTTCCAATTGTCCTTTTTGATAAAGAGTTACACCAAGATAGTAGTGATACTCTATTATTTGAGGAGAAACTTCGATGCCCGATTCGCAGAGCTTAATAACTTCTTCCCGGTTTTCTTTCCGGATAGCATGACCAAGCAAGGCTGTTCGTGTTTTCGTATCGTTTGGGTCAAGTTGCAATATTGTTTTCAACACCGTTACGGCTTTATCTTCCATACCTACGGATAGCAAGTATTGAACGTAGAGTGTTGGTATTTGCACATCGTCAATGTTTTGTTCCATTATTTGGTCGAACAAAGATATCAATTTAGTTGTATCTTGTTTTTCTGTTGTCTTAATAACGAACTGACGTATTATGTCTGCTTTTATGCCTTCAGGTACTTTTTTGTTAAGCAACAGGCTGTCCACTAATGCTATGTGTTGTTCTTTTTGTCCTGTTTGTTCGTAGAAATTGACCAAGGAAAACAAGGCTAAATAATTGTCCGGCTCTATGGAAAGGACTTTTTGATAGGTGTCGAACGCTTCTTCCTTTTTTCCGTTTTGCAGATATATATCTCCCAGTATAGTGAGGTAACGCATATCCAAAGGATACTCTTCCGTCAGGCTTTCTATCTCCTTAAAAGCCTTCTTATCATCATGTATCTGCAGGTAGATATGAAACTTTTCCATACTAAGATCTTCATTCTTTCCGGTCTTTTCTTCCAAACGATTCAGTGTGTTGATAGCCATGTCGTAATTGTTGAACTGATTGTATAAATCTGTCAGCCCGAAAAGTAATTCGTAATTAGTAGGGAAACGTTGTGTCATGGATTCAAGCAGGGCAATTGCCTCCGCACGTTTGTCTTTCTGATGATATACACCCACCAATGCTTGGTTGTACCAATAGTTGCCGGGGGCATAGGTTACAGCTTTCTCAAGAGACATCTGTCCTAAAGAGTCTTGTTGGAGAAGAAAATAAAGTTGGGCTATTTCATAAAGAGCCGACGAAGCATAAGGATCAATGGAGAGACAATATCCAAGAAGTTCGAAAGCGGCATCATGATCGCCCTTTGCTTTCAAACGGATGGCTTCAAGAAAGAAGTACTCATATTTGCGTTGTTCTTCAAGCGAAAGGGTGGTAACTACCGGAAATATTCCTTCTTTTTGCAACTTGCGGAAGGGATAACAAGCCGTAAATAAATATACACATAAGAGTATCCCCCCATATAGCCGGAGTTTAGACAAATACAAAAAGGCGTTTATATGGAAAGTCGGTATTGTCATCCTAAATATTATGTTAATTCTTAATCGTTATTTCCCCGTATGTCCGAATCCTCCTGTCCCACGCTCCGTATCATTCAGTACTTCAACTTCTTGCCATGTAACCTGCTCGTGTGAGGCAATAACCATCTGCGCTATTCGTTCTCCGTCTTCTATAATAAAACATTCATTAGAAAGGTTTATTAGAATGATACAAATTTCTCCTCGATAGTCAGCATCAATAGTTCCGGGAGAGTTGAGTACGGTAATGCCTTTTTTTATGGCTAAACCGCTGCGCGGACGGATTTGTGCTTCATATCCCTTGGGGAGCGAAACATAAAGTCCTGTAGAAATCAAGCAACGTTGCAACGGGTATAGCGTGACGGGATTGTCGATATTGGCACGTATATCCATACCGGCAGACAGCTCGGTGGCGTAAGCCGGTAGTTGATGTTTCGATTTATTAATGATTTGCACATTCATTTCACACCCATATTGCGAATTATAATGCGAATATACACATTTTGGCTGTATAATGATAATTCAAGTTACTATTTTATTATCTCTTGTTTTCTTTTTTATCTGCTTAAGTTTTCTCGTGATACAATATTTTGTAACAATTCTTGCGCTTTCAATTCCATTTTTGAGAAAGCGAACATTTTCTTCCCTAAATCTTTCAGTGATGCGCCGATGTGGTAGGCATCGTTGTCTATAAAAAGAAAACGGTCGTGTGAGCAGCTCAATGTATTGATAGTAACAGGTTGGTATTGTGCATTATACTTCTGCAAATCAAGTTTCAAACCGTTTGAAATCTGTGCCGTATAAATAGTTGCATCCACCTTGTTAACGCGTTTGGATAAAAGCATTAATACACTCTCATCTATATAATTGTCAATCAGAATGATGATTTTCTTTGCGGATTTTATCAAATCGGAGACAAATTTATAGGCATCAAAGATTTGTCCGTCATAAAAGATTCCTTCTACCGGTGGCAAAGCTGTTCTTACAAAGAAATCTATCTTCTTTTCCGTTTCCGTTACACGTTGCTCTATCCTCTCAAATCGTTGGCTAATTGCGTAACCTTTTAACAGATATTCTTTCAAGATACGATTGCTCCATGCCCTAAACTGAACGCCTCTTTGAGATTTAACACGGTAACCGACTGAAAGTATCATATCCAGATTATAATGATCGACCTGATATATTTTTCCATCGGTAGCAGTTGTCGCAAAATTTGCGACAACTGGAAAGCCCTCCAATTCTTCCTTTAAAGCATTATTAATGTGTTTACCAATCGTTTTTATGTCTCTGTCAAATAATTCAGACATTTGTTGGCGATTAAGCCAAACGGTTTCACCTTCCACTTTTACCTCTAATTGGATAGAATTTTCCGGTTGATACAATACGATTTCATCCTTATTGTTCATTATCAAATAGTTTTTTGATTTGTACCTAAACAGTAGAGTTAACTTATGTTATTGAAGAATTAAGAAGCCGAACCCTCCAATTCTACGGACAGTTGTTCCCATTCCTCTACTGTTGTTTCAAGCTGTCGCTTTAGCTGCTGATATTGTTCGTATAGCTCCATGTCCGAAGCTCCTGTAGGGGTAGCCATTTGATGCTCCGTTTCTTTCATTTTGGTTTCGAGTTTCTCAATCTTGGCTTCGCAATCGCCAACCTGTTTTTCCAGCTTTTTTATTTTTTTGTTATTTTCCTTTTGAATCTCATAGGTTTGTTTAATCAAAGGTGGAATATCGGCATTTGAAAGTTTTTTCTTACTCTCCGGTTTCATTACCGGCGAAATGATATTCAGTTCGTTCAGGTATTCTATCTTTTTTGTCTGTAGGAAATCATAAATACCTCCCAAATGTTCTTTTACTTTTCCGCCGCCAAACTCATACACTTTACTCGCCAATCCGTCGAGAAACTCACGGTCGTGGCTGACTATAATCACCGTGCCGCTAAACTCGCGGACGGCTTCTTTCAATACATCTTTAGAGCGCATGTCAAGATGATTTGTCGGCTCGTCGAGAATAAGAAAGTTTACCGGCTCAAGCAGTAATTTTATCATAGCCAACCGGGTACGCTCTCCTCCCGAAAGCACTTTCACCTTTTTGTCCGAAGCCTCTCCGCCAAACATAAATGCGCCGAGTATATCACGTATTTTCAGGCGAATGTCTCCAGTTGCTACCCGGTCGATAGTGTCAAATACGGTATAACTTTCGTCGAGCATCTGCGCTTGGTTTTGTGCAAAGTAACCTATCTGCACGTTATGTCCCAAAGTAAGTTTTCCTCCGAAATCAATCTCATCCATGATACATTTTACCAGCGTGGATTTTCCTTCGCCATTCTTACCTACAAATGCTACTTTCTCTCCGCGATTGATTGTAAAGTTGACATTGCGAAATACCAAATGTTTACCATATATTTTCTCCACATCTTCACAAACCACAGGATAACTACCCGACTTCGACGCAGGACGAAATTTCAACCTTAGCGCCGAGTTATCTTCTTCGTCCACATCAATGCGGTCTATCTTTTCCAACTGTTTGATACGGCTTTGCACCTGTACGGCTTTACTGGTTTTGTAACGAAAGCGTTCGATAAAGTCTTCCGTATCTTGTATTTGCTTCTGTTGATTTTCGTATGCACGCAGTTGCTGTTCACGCCGTTCTTTGCGCAGCACAGTGAATTGATTGTACGATACGCGGTAATCATAAATCTTTCCACACGATATTTCAATGGTGCGGGTAGTAACATTATTGATAAAAGCGCGGTCGTGACTGACCAGCACCACTGCATTGACATGTGTGGAAAGAAAGGTTTCCAGCCATTGGATAGATTCTATGTCGAGATGATTTGTCGGTTCGTCGAGTAACAGCACATTGGGACGGCGAAGCAAAAGTTTGGCTAATTCGATGCGCATACGCCATCCTCCGCTAAACTCGGAAGTGGGACGGTCGAAATCTTCACGAGTAAAACCTAATCCCATGAGTGTGCGTTCTATTTCCGCCTGAAAATTAGTACCGCCCATCATCAGGAAATGTTCATTTTCACCGGTAAAGCGCTCAATAAGTTTATGATAATCGTCCGAATCGTAATCCGTGCGTTCGACAAGCTCCCTGTTCATCCGTTCCAATTCGGCTTGCAACTCAAAGATATGTTCAAAAGCCAATTCTGCCTCCTCCATCACTGTACGTTCATCGGTAAGAATCATCACTTGCGGTAAATAGCCGACAGTCAGTTCGCGGGGTATGGATACATTTCCGGAGGTAGGCTGTTGCAATCCGGCTAAGATTTTAAGCATGGTGGATTTTCCCGCACCGTTCTTTCCGACGAGGGCGATGCGGTCTTTTTTATTGATAACGTACGAAACATTGTCAAACAGGGGAATGGCGTTAAATTCTACTTTTAAATTTTCTATTGAAATCATGTATCTTACGTTTAAATATACCGAGACTTAAAAGTATGCGCCTACCAACATTTGTTTTACTTAGGGCATGAGCCGGTGCAGCGTGGTTTTATCTGCTTAAAGAAATCATTTCCTTTATCGTCCACCAAAATAAATGCAGGGAAGTTTTCTACCTCTATCTTCCAAATAGCTTCCATGCCAAGTTCCGGATATTCCAAACATTCTACTTTTTTGATGTTGTTTTGAGCTAATATAGCTGCAGGACCGCCAATACTTCCGAGGTAAAAACCGCCATGCTTTTTGCAGGCATCGGTTACTTCTTGACTACGATTGCCTTTGGCTATCATTATCATGCTTCCGCCGTTGTCTTGGAAGAGGTCAACATACGAGTCCATACGTCCGGCTGTTGTAGGACCGAAAGAACCGGACGGCATTCCTTCAGGCGTTTTTGCCGGACCGGCATAGTAAATAGGATGCTCTTTAATGTATTGGGGCAACCCTTCACCTTTGTCTATGCGTTCCTTTAGTTTGGCGTGAGCGATGTCCCGACCTACAATGATAGTTCCGTTCAAAGACAAGCGGGTAGCTACCGGATACTTTGACAATTCTTTCAAAATGTCGTCCATCGGTTGATTCAGATTAATCCTTACGGCGTTGCCTTCACCGGCTTGGCGTAATTCTTCGGGAATATATTTACCGGGATTGTCTTCTAATTTCTCAATCCAGATACCTTCTTTGTTGATTTTACATTTGATATTACGGTCGGCAGAACAAGAAACGCCAAGTCCCACCGGACAAGAGGCGCCGTGACGGGGTAGGCGGACAATCCGAATATCGTGTGCGAAGTATTTACCGCCAAATTGTGCGCCAAGTCCCATTTTTTGAGCTTCGAGCAGTACTTGCTCTTCGAGTTTAATATCACGAAAAGCTTGTCCGCCTTCGTTTCCTTCGGTGGGTAGATTGTCATAATATTTAACAGAGGCAAGTTTTACCGTCTTCAGGTTGGCTTCGGCAGATGTACCACCGATTACAAATGCAATGTGATACGGAGGGCAGGCAGCCGTTCCCAATGTTTTCATCTTTTCTATGAGGAAAGGAACCAGCTTTTCGGGTGTGAGCAATGCTTTTGTTTCCTGATACAGGTATGTTTTGTTGGCAGAACCGCCTCCTTTGGCTATGCAAAGGAATTTGTATTCCATACCTTCTACGGCATATAAATCTATTTGTGCAGGCAGGTTGCAACCCGTATTCTTCTCATCATACATATTCAAAGGTACGTTTTGTGAATAGCGCAGGTTTTCTTCCGTGTATGTTTTATAAACGCCTTTAGAAAGGGCTTCCTCGTCGCATCCGCCTGTCCATACTTGTTGTCCTTTTTTTCCTACGATGATAGCCGTTCCGGTATCTTGACAGAAAGGTAGAAGCCCTTTGGCGGATACTTCGGCGTTACGCAGAAAGGTTAATGCTACGTACTTGTCGTTTTCACTTGCTTCGGGGTCGGAAAGGATTTTGGCTACTTGCTGTTGATGTTCGGGGCGCAACATAAATGCAATATCACGGAAAGCGACGTTTGCCATTGCTGTTAGCCCTTCGGCATCTACTTTTAGAATTTCTTTTCCTTCAAACTGACTTACAGAAACGTAATCTTTTGTAAACAAATAATATTCGGTTGCATCTTTACCCGTAGGAAATGGGGGTTGATACTTGAAAGCGGGTATTGCCATAACTTTATTACAAAATGGAATTAATGATCTATTTTCACAATATAATTATGTGCAAAAGTAAGAAAAAACACAATTCTTGTGTGGGATTGGGTTATAAGTTAACGTTTGATTAGGGGAAAAGATTATAGAAATTCTACTATTTGATTTAATTTCATGCTGTTTGACCCTTTTATGAGAATGGTTTTCCCCCGTAACGGTTCCTTTTGGAAGGCAACAATTAGTTCATGCACATTGAGATACGAAACGTATGTGTGTTTTGTCGCTGCAAACTGTTCGCCTATAAGAAACACTTTCTCAAATCCACAAGTATCAATATAGTCTATAATCTTTTGATGTTCGGCGGCGCTTTCCTCTCCCAGCTCCTTCATATCTCCTACTATCAAAGTCTTATGAACAGCAGATATATTGCGGAAGTTTTCAAGTGCAGCAGCCATACTTGCAGGGTTGGCGTTGTAAGCATCAATGACAAGTGTATTGTTTGCCGTCTTTTTCAGTTGGGAACGATTGTTTTGCGGGGTATAATCTTCCAGTAATTTATTTATCTTTTCAGATTCTATTCCAAAGAAACGACCGATAGTTATTGCTGCCAAAGCATTGGGTAAATTATATTCGCCGGTGAGTTGCGTTTGAACATGATGTAACGCTCCTTCTCTTCCCTCTTTCCATTCAAAAGAGAGATAAAGCGAGCTATCTGTCGCATGTCCGTTTATGTAAAGGTCGTCTTCCGCTCCATAAACTATCTGTTTCAGCTCCAAAGCCATATCCATCAAATAGGGGTTGTCGTAATGGATAAATACGGCTGTGTTTTCTTTTTCACGAAGATAATCATAAAGCTCTTTTTTAGAGCGGATAACTCCTTCAAAAGAGCCGAAACCTTCCAGATGCGCCTTACCGACATTGGTTATAATGCCGTAATCGGGGTCGGCAATATTCGCCAACGTTTTGATTTCTCCCGGATGGCTAGCCCCCATTTCTATTACGGCAAGCTGATGTTCGACATTCAACTGCAATAATGTGAGCGGAACGCCAATATGATTGTTCAGATTTTCCGATGTATAAAGTACTTTGTAGGATTGTGATAATACCGATGCTATTAATTCTTTAGTCGTTGTTTTCCCATTTGTGCCTGTGATGCCTATTACTTTGGTTTTCAATTGCCGACGATGATAACCGGCTAATTGTTGCAAGGTTTCCAGCGCATTTTCAACCTTAATAAAACGATTATCTCCTTCAACAGCATAACAAGGCTCATCAATAACAGCATAAGCGCACCCATCATTCAGAGCTTGTACGGCAAAAGCATTTCCGTTGAAAAATTCCCCCCTTAGAGCAATAAAAAGAGAGTTTTCAGGGCAATGGCGACTGTCGGTAGTTACACCGGAACAGCTTTGGAATATTCGGTAAAGGGTTAGCAAATCCGTTGTCATACTTTTCTTGTATTATTTGCTTTTATCGCCAAAGATAACTAAGAATAACGAGGTGAGTACAAACTCATATTTTATTTAATCAGTTTTTTCCAAATAAGATAAAAAAGAGGAATTGTTACTATTTCTGAACATAGCAATGGAATAGAAATAAATCCAATCATAATATCTCTATTCGGACCCAAAATGTACCATATAAACGTTGAAAGTAACATCGAAAATAATAATTGAACTAAAATAAGTGAAACCATTTTTATAATCGATTTCCTTTGTTTTGTATATACGCATAATAGGGTAAAAACAATTGAACTTATAGGGAGTATAATAACACCCATAAATGCAGTATATACAAACATGTCTAAAAATGAAATTTGTGTTCCCATATTATTTTTTATCTTAATTATTAGGTGATTTTCTCAAACTCTTTTTATTGCAGGAATTAGGTTTCGTTTCCATTGGTTTAGTGGTATATCTGTTAGTAAAGATACTCATTTGATTTGGAATAGCCAAAGGATAAAAGAGATATTTTAGACGAATAAAGAAGAAGAATTGCAGAAAATCAGTAGGTATGTCCGAGACGGGCAGGAGGTATATTCAAGGTGTTTCCTAGGTAATATCGAGCTAAGTACGAGGTCGTATCGAGGTAGGAACGAGCTGAATCGGACTTACATCGGAGAAAGATCGGAGTTTGTTCGGAGATGAATCGGACTTTATTCGGAATCTGATGGGACACTTATGGGATAGCATCCCTCCGGTTTGAACCCTTTACAATAAAAAGGAAGAGAGGTATTATACAAAGATATTGAATTTTTGTTGAAAAAGCTAATTTTGCGTAAGGGATTGAAGCGTAAATCCTTTTGCGGCGAGTGTGCGAGCCACAAAAGATTGCAGCGGAAAGCCCGACCCCGCAGGGGAACGCCCAAACGAAAGTGGAAAATGAAGAGTGGAAAGTGTACAATTAAAAATATCAGAATCTGTTACATAACATATAGATTTCTACCCATATTTACCTTAAATTTCTCACTTTTGTATTAAAATAGTTCAGCACAGTTCAGCACAGTTGATTAAACAGATTCCGTTACAGATGCCTGCAAATTTCATACAACAAACAACCAAAGTAAGACAACTTGCCGACATCATTAGCCGGGCAATCTCAACGAGCGAATATAAAATGGGAGACATTTTGCCTTCTATCAATCAATTGAGTACGAAGTATGCCGTATCAAGAGATACGACCTTCAAAGCTCTGTTCGATCTTCGAGAAAGAGGTCTTATTGACTCTAAACCCGGCAAAGGATATTTTGTAACGAATAAACTGACAAACGTATTGTTTCTGTTAGATGAATATTCTCCTTTCAAAGATGTATTTTACAATGCCTTCGCCCGCCGACTGTCCGCCAGCTACAAAGTAGATTTGCTCTTTCACCAATACAACGAAAGGTTGTTCAATACCATCGTCAGGGAATCCATCGGCAGGTACAACAAATATATTGTGATGAATTTCGACTACGAACGCTTTTCCGGTAACTTACGAAAGATAAACGCTCATAAATTGTTATTACTTGATTTCGGCGAATTTGAAAAAAACGATTATGCGTATATCTGTCAAGACTTTGGCGAATCCTTTTACCAAGCTCTCCTGATATTGGGGGACAGGATGAAAAAATACCGCCATTTAGTACTCATCTTCAAGAAGGAGACCAAACATCCTCGCATTATCAAAGACTACCTTACCCGCTACTGCAACGAACAAGGCTTTCGCTGCACAATAGCGGAAACTACAGATAATATGGATATTACGCAGGGATACGTTTATATTGCCATAAAGCAGCAAGATGTGGTGAACATCATCAAAAAAAGCCGGGAGCAAAACCTGAAATGCGGAAAAGACTACGGACTCCTTGCATACAATGATATTCCGTCGTATGAGGTGATAGACGAAGGAATAACAGCTTTGACCATTGATTGGGAAGCAATGGGAAACGAAGTAGCGGCATTTGTGCTAACCGGTAAACCGGTACAAAAGTATTTACCCACAGAAATAAGATTGCGAAACTCCTTATGAAAAAGAACAATTGATTCATCTTAAAATTATAAATTGATTATTAATTATGCCTTATCCTAAAATCGGGATTCGTCCCACCATCGACGGTCGCCAATACGGTATCCGCGAAAGTCTTGAAGAAAAGACCATGAACTTGGCTAAAGCAGTAGCCGAGTTGATTACTTCCAACCTTAAAAACGGCGATGGCAGCCCTGTGGAATGTGTTATTGCCGACGGCACTATCGGTCGTGTTGCCGAAAGTGCCGCGTGCGCTGCCAAGTTTGAACGCGAAGGCGTAGGTTCTACCATTAGCGTAACCTCTTGTTGGTGCTATGGAGCGGAAACAATGGACATGAATCCGCATTACCCTAAAGCCGTATGGGGATTTAACGGTACGGAACGTCCGGGAGCCGTATATCTGGCTGCCGTTCTTGCCGGACATGCACAAAAAGGTCTCCCTGCATTCGGCATCTATGGACGCAATGTGCAAGACCTCCCCGACAACAGTATTCCGGCTGATGTTGTCGAAAAGATACTTCGCTTCGCCCGTTCCGCTCAAGCAGTGGCTACGATGAGAGGTAAATCTTACCTTTCCATGGGTAGTGTGTCGATGGGTATTGCCGGCTCTATTGTCGATCCGAATTTCTTTCAGGAATATTTGGGTATGCGCAACGAATCTATTGATCAAGTGGAAATTATCCGTCGTATCGAATTAGGTATTTACGACAAAGACGAGTATGCCAAAGCGATGGCTTGGACAGAGA
>SNRY01000017.1_pt1 | contig 79309 bp, 29 predicted proteins | sample 4693421 | NCBI WGS metagenome assembly SNRY01 (sample SAMN11003215, study PRJNA524138) | termite gut metagenome | isolation source: Bacteroidetes bacterial symbionts from single cell of protist host amplifed... | host: Streblomastix strix ... | reverse complement strand
GCCTGCATTTGGTACATTGCCGGCCGTAAGGTTTCCCGTGAGCCTGGCAGTAATGGGTGTGTCCGCATTGGCTGCATACAAAACCTTCCTTCCATTTCAATTCCGAAAGATACTTGAGACAATCCGTTTCCTCCTTGAATTGTTCCTGAAACTCGAATATTGTCAGGCTTTTGTACTTCTTCTCCATATTATATTTCTTAATTACCGCAAAGATATTAATTTATACTGTCGTGGCAAAACGCCTACTTCAATTAATTAATTCTTCTTGAAAACCAATATCATCAATAAAACTTTTGGTATTTAATTCTAAAATATATTTTTTATTTGCTTCAAAATTTTTTGATTTTAAAACTGCTAAATTCTTTTTATTTGTTTCCCCATAATTTAGTATAATAGTTCCTTTCCAATATATAGATCCTGTTAATATGATATAAAAACTTTTATATTCTTTAGAATTTAATTGAACAGGTTTTTCTAAATTTAAATCAATATATTTATAACCTTCATCATTATATTTGATTTCATTGATTTTATTATCTTTAATAACAAAATCAATATTATCATAAGCTATAGATTGATCACTTTCAAACCTTATATTTTTAATTGAATCATTTCCTTTTATTTTTAATTCTAATAATGAAAATACACTATTAAAATTTATAGATAATTTTTCAAGTCTTTTAATTTCATTAAAAGAAAATAATAAATCATATTGATTTTTATAAACACTATCATTTAATTGCACTTGATTATTTGGTAATGATGCTTTGATAGTTTTTAAAGTTTTATCTATAATAACTTCTTTTTTCGGATAAATAGCTATAAATTGATAAGTAGCAGATTTTTTATTAGTCCAATAAAGATCATTATATTCGTTTATTTTCCATTCATCCTTTACGGAAATTTTTACAATATCAAAGTTTTTAACTTCTTCTCGATTATCTAATGTAAAAAAACTATCATCACATATAATATTAATAGTATCATTAGTTTCCCAATTAAATGTACCTTGAGTTAATTCTAATCTTGTATCAGCTAAATTATTATTAATATTTATTTCTAATTTTTGAAGATTTTCATTTTCTTCAAAGGTTTCTCTATCACAACTATTAAAAAGGATTAGAGAAAATATAATATATAAAATTTCTTTTTTCATATTTTTTCAATTTTATTTATTTCCAATCAATTATAACATCATCATTAATTCCATCATTATTTTCATCTATGATTTCATCATCAATATTATTAACTATTGTGATTCTACTAAATTTTAATATTTTAAGTATTTCAGGTTCAAAAGCTGTTTTAGCTATACGAGAAATTTTTCCTTCTTCTTCATTATCATTTCCACGTATTTCTACGCTTTTTATATTTTTACAACCGGAAAATGCTTCTGACTCTATTGTCTTTACATTAAATACAAAAATTTTTTCTAAATTTATGCAATTTCTAAATAATCCTTTTGTAAGTGAAAAAATATCATTTTCTGAAATATTACGAGGACCATAACACATAATATCATAAAATATAATTTCTTTTAATTTTTTACAATCAGAAAATGTATTTTCATAAAAAGCAGAAACCTCAGCTGTTATTTTAGTAATTCCAGATCCTCTAAATGTATTTTTAATATAATTAACTTGATACGTACTATTAACTAAAAAAAATAAATTTCCTGTTAAATTTTCACAATTATAAAAAGCATAATCTCCATATATACATCTAATAAAATAATTAGAAATCTCTTCAATAAGATTTAAATCCCCTTCTAAATTTCTACAATTATAAAAAGCATATTTTCCAATTCTACATTTATTAATATTATTGTAATTAATTTTAGCATTTTCGCAATTATAAAAAGCAGAATCTCCAATTTCTGTTATATTTTCAGGAAAATAAAAATCAACTATTTTTAAATTTTTAAAAGTATTTGATGGTATTTTTTTATTTGTAGTTTTACTTAAATCAATATAAGAAATATCTTTAAATTTTTCATCTTGAAAATATTCAAAATCTTTATCACTTAATTCTCCTCCATTAATTGTTAAAGAATTAAATGACTTTCCATATTTTTCAAGTATATTTTCTAAAGTATTTGGAATTAAACTATCTATAGTAACATCTATATTTTTAAATTTTATAATATCAATATTATCTTCTTGTCGTTTATTAATGTTTATATTATTTAATGAAGTTATTTTAAAATCATAATGTAATTTATCATTGATAAATGAAACATCAACATTTAATTTATTACCTCTAACTAATCCGGTAGCATTCCAAGTGCATTCATATCTTTTAGTTTTGTCTATATTATTAAATGAAAATAAATTATTTCCATTTTTATTAGGTATAAAATCTAATGGAATTATCGCTCTAATTGTTTTAACATTCCCATTTTCATCTTTTAGCAAATTTGAAGTTATATCACCAAAAGTTAATCCCAAATTACCTCTTGTGTGAAATTTTAAATCAATATCATTATTCAAATAATTTTGAAATTGATCTTGATTATCAAATTTTTCTCCACTAAAATTAACTTCAACCAATATGTGTTGATGTGTTAATTTAGCATATAATTGTCTGTTATCTAAACTGTTTTTTGATGAATATAAATCACCTGTAATATAATCCGCTTTTTCAAATTCAGAATCCAAAGATTGATTTATATTAACAAACCTGTCTTTTTCAAGAATTTCAACAATTACTTTATAATCTTTTTGTGGATCGGAGAAATCTAAATTTTTAAAAAAATCACTATCTTTATTATAATCTTCCAATCTATAATTTTCTCCATCATCAGATATAAAATAACATGAAAACACTTCTTTTGATGCTAAATTGTAATTTTCTTTAGAAAAAGCTACAACTCTAATTTTATTATTGGGAGATATACTTTTTGTTGTTACTTCAGTATCAATTTCATATTCATTTTTTATAACTAATGAAATATCGTTTTCATTAGTTATTGTTGTAAAGTTTTCTTCTTCTTTACAAGAAAGAAGAAGAAAAACAGACATTAATATTAAAAATATTTTTTTCATATTTTTTAAGATTTAATATACAATTGTTCCTTTGGTATTATAAACATTCCAAGTATCAGAATAAATAATATTGATATTGGTAGTTCCTGCTCTATCAATTGTTAAATCAAATACATAACTTGTATTAGCTTTTAATTCAGTTAAAGGTTGATTATTAAAAATAATACTATTTAATTTAACAATAAGTTCTTTTTCTAAAAAATTTATTATAAATTTACAATTATCATTTAATAATATTGGTTTAATGATAACAGGTTTATTTTGTTCTAAAATAATATCATCTGAAGATTTAACGCTATAAATTCCTCTTCCTTTAATTAAAGGATTTGCTGTTTCCCATTCTCCTTCATAAAACCCTTTTCCTTTAATTAAATTTACACTTATTAACGTATTTATATGCCCTAATTTATTGAAAAATAAATCTTCTCCCCAAGGAACAGATAAAAGATTTTGTTCTAAAATATCATTTTCATAATTTTTATCATATTCATAAGGAGGAATATATGTGCCTTTTACATTATAATTACCTTTTTCAAAAAATTCCCAATATAAATAAGGCTCGCCAGCCGGAATTATTTCATTTAAATTATTAAAATTATAATTATATTTAAATTCGTTTATTTGAATTATAAAATCCCCCTTTAATGATGGTAATTCTGAACCAAAACTAATTTTTGGGTATACTGATACATAATTTAATTTTTTATCCATAACACTCCATTCGCTCTTTTTAAATGTTATTGGAACTTCATTATTTAAATTTAAAGTATAATTTATTTCATCATTTGGATTTATAGTTAATTCTTGAAGTTCTTTAAATGTAAAAGATTCACCATCAATTACAACATTAATTTCTGAATTTTTTGAAACAATTAAAGGGCTAATAATTAAAGAGGTATTATGGAAATTATTAATTGTATATATATTCCATAATTTTATATTAACCTTATCACTTGTTTTTGTTACATTATTTACTAAAGTAATATTTAGTTTTGCATTTATATGTTTAAAATCTAATTCAATGTTTTGTTCACCATTATAAATAAATGTTGCAACCAATATATCTTTTTCCCTTGTTATAAGATCAACTTCATTTGGTATATATTCTGCTTTAAAAATACTTCCATTAGCAGCTTCTCCCTTTAAAAAAGGAGAATTATCTGTTTCCCATTTCCCATCTTTAAAAACATAATTAACAGCCTTACTTGTATTGTTTTTTGTTAATTTGAAATAAGGAACAATAGGTACACTTTCAACTGAAACATTTGAACGGGTAACTAATGATATTCCAATAATTTCATCATTTATATCTTCTTTTTCATTACAAGAAATCAAAATTCCCATAATTAATATGGGAATTAAACGGAATAGTTTTTTCATATTTTTATTATTTAAAAAATTTTATTATTATCAATGCAAATATTCGAAATAAAAATCATATATAAATTGATAAAAAATATTTTTTTTATTTTTTTATATGAATAACAAGACTCCGATACAAATTCAGACCAATTTCTACCAAAGTTTACTTTAGATAATGATATCTAAGTACCTGACAAAAATTGCAATAAAGTTCTATTTTAAATCAAAATAGCTGCTGATTTATTAGGATAGAACCTTAAATTCAGTACCTGAGAGGCAAATTTCTCACCGTTTACTCAAGGTATGGAAACTTAAGGTTCAAAAATACACAAATGATCACAGTTTTACTCAATCATTTCGAGACAAATACGAATTTAACCCGAGTTAAGCTCTTAGGTATGTTTATTTGTGCATTATGCAAGGTTCAAACCGTTGGTTTCGACAAGCTCGCTACAGCCTTTGAAAGTGGCTCTAAAATGAGTCAAGTTTGCGGGGATTCAGCGATTTATGGCTGATTATAAATTGAATACAGATTTGATTGTTCAACTCATGTTTAGATTGTTAGCTCACAAACCACCTTTTCGTTTAGCATTAAACAGAACCAATTGGAAATTTGGCGAAAGCAATATCAACACTCCGACTTTGGCAATTGTCTATCATGGTGTCGCTTTCCCCATTCTCTACAGGATGATGCCTAAGTTTGGAAATTCCAACTCTGCTGTTTATCAGCAAGCAAGAGTAAGAACAAAGATGGAATTCCTGAATTAGAGATAATTGTCTCATTCAACAGACTTGATAATGCACAAGAAACATACAAAGAACGCTGGCAAATTGAAACTGCTTTTAGAGCCTTAAAATCCAGCGGATTCAAGTCAGTAGAATAGGGAGATAAAGTTATAGAATCTATTTATTGTCGCATTTTTTATAATAGAAACTCTTTTGGACGAGAGGATTTAAACATTTCGAAATACGCAATAATTATTACGAATTACTTAGTATGTTATTTGATGCATTTCTTAATTAATCCTGAATGAGAATCTCTATACGTAAGAACATGAATACCGATAAATTGACGGAACAATTATTACAACAATAATTTTGTTTACCAGAGGTCTTTTTACCGTTTTCTTTATTATTATGCTTTGGCAATCAAGGCAATGAAAAACTATTGTTATTTTTATATATAAAAATAACTTCTAACCTGATTACCAAATCATTACAGCAACATACTTTTTACATCGCCACCCAAAAAGTTATTTCAAATAAAAATCTGTCGTTACCTCTGCCCGTACTATCTTTTTATGTGGAGCATTTACTATATCCATAAAAGTAAATTCCCCTTGCAATACTCTTTTCAACTTTCCAATGCGAAACTCAGAACCATTAGTTGATTTCTCGACTATGGAACGGGCATCCCTTATGGCTTCCTCCGTCAATCCGGCTTTAATCGTATTAAGATCCTTGTATTCGTAAGCTACTTTATAACGGAAATCATCTGTAGTTACTGCAATATTTTGTTTCCAAAAATAAGCTTGCTCCGATAGCAGTTTGTAAATCTTTTCCACATCCGTCGAAACAACCAGAATAATCGAAATAGCCACATAACGCTGATATGGACGACTGACATATTGTTTATCGGCTTGCGTATCCAGTATTTCAACCGGAACCACTTCTATTTCATCGCCAGTTACCCCATTTGCTTTTAAAAAATCTATAATAAGTTTATTCTTCGAACTGATAGTGTATTGAAGGTAATTTAAGTCATTTCCCAATTCCCTGTATAATAAAGGCCATGTTATCTTTTCAGCAGTAATTTCCGTTTCGGCAACACCTTGCACACTTATTACCCGATCCTTGTCTTTATTCGTAACACCGGCTTTCACGAAATAGCCCAATACAATCAAACCGACAGCAATAAAAAATGCTTCCCACCTCCAACTTCTCATAGTCAAATTTCTATTTGCATGGTAATACATAAACAACCATTAAATAATTTCCAAGTTAAGCGTTCTTTTTATAACAACAAATATACTCATCTTTTTAATTCCTACCATGACAATTCTTATATTTCTTTCCACTCCCACACGGACACGGATCATTTCTTCCCGCCACCTTCTCTGCACGGATGGGTTCTTTTCTTACTTCCCGCGTATCATGTTGAGCAGCTTCTCCCTGTCCGGGATTACCTAAACTGGGTTTATTCTCCCGATATTTACTTATATTCTGTCGCTTTTCAGGAGCCGCCTGACGCACCTGACTCGGATCTTGTACCGGTAGCTGACCACGCATCAGTATGGAAATCGTTTGATTATTCATCTTATTAACCATCGTATCGAACAAATTTACCGACTCCAATTTGTAAATCAACAACGGATCCTTTTGTTCGTAACTGGCATTACGCACCGCATGTTTCAATTCGTCCAATTCGCGAAGATTTTCCATCCATGCTTCATCTATTACATGAAGCAAAATGGATTTTTCAAAAGAACGTACTACCGTCTTGCATTCGCTCTCAAAAGCAGCCTTCAAATTACAAGAAATATTATACACCCGTTTCCCGTCGGTAATAGGGATAAGTATATTTTCGTACATGTGTCCCTGATTTTCATATATCTGTTTAATAACAGGACTGGCAATATGCGACAAATATTCCGTTTTGCGTTTGTAATTCGCCATTGCCTGACTGAAAGCTTTTTCCGCAAGAACTCCTTTATCTTCTTCACGAAATTCCTTTTCGCTAAATGGAATATCCATGGCTAATGTCTGCAAATAGCTCATTTTACAACCCTCGTAATCGTTACTTTCAACAGGAATAACACACCTGTCCCACACCATATTAGTGATATCCATCCCGATACGTTCACCCATCAAAGCATGACGGCGTTTGGTATATACCACTGTCCGCTGCTTGTTCATCACATCGTCATATTCCAACAAATGTTTACGAATACCGAAGTTATTTTCCTCCACTTTTTTTTGCGCACGTTCAATGGAATTGGAGATCATCTTATGCTCTATCATTTCACCCTCTTTAAAACCTAACCTGTCCATTACACCTGCAATCCTTTCGGAAGAAAAAAGACGCATCAAGTCATCTTCAAGAGAAACAAAAAAAACGGAAGACCCCGGGTCTCCTTGTCGTCCGGCACGCCCACGCAACTGGCGGTCAACGCGACGAGATTCATGACGTTCTGTTCCAATGATAGCCAATCCCCCTGCTGCCACCACTTCCGGACTCAATTTAATATCCGTACCGCGACCCGCCATATTGGTAGCAATCGTTACAATCCCTCTCTGACCGGCGTTAGCAACAATATCCGCCTCTTTCTGGTGCAGTTTGGCATTGAGTACATTGTGTGTTATTTTACGCATTGTCAACATCTTACTCAACATCTCCGATATTTCTACCGACGTTGTTCCAACCAATACAGGACGACCTGCATTAACCAAATGCTCTATCTCTTCAATCACAGCTTTGTATTTCTCACGTTTCGTTTTGTAAACACGGTCATTCATATCCATACGAACAATAGACCGGTTTGTGGGGATAACCACCACGTCAAGTTTATAAATATCCCAAAACTCTCCCGCTTCCGTTTCCGCCGTACCGGTCATACCTGCCAACTTGTGATACATGCGAAAATAGTTTTGCAGCGTAATCGTAGCAAACGTTTGAGTAGCAGCCTCTACCTTTACCTGCTCTTTGGCTTCGATAGCTTGATGCAAACCTTCCGAATAACGGCGACCTTCCATAATACGCCCCGTTTGTTCATCCACTATTTTCACTTTACCGTCGATCACCACATACTCGTCATCTTTTTCAAACATGGTATATGCTTTCAACAACTGATTAATGGTATGAACACGCTCAGACTTAATGGCATAATTAGTCATCAAAACATCCTTCTTCTCTAATTTCTTCTCGTCAGTTAAACTCTCGTCGGCTTCGAGCGCGGAAAGTTCGGCAGCAATATCCGGTAACACAAACAAGGTTTGGTCTTCAGACCTACCCGTAATCAGGTCAATGCCTTTGTCCGTTAAATCAACACTATTTAACTTTTCTTCAATAACAAAATACAACGGATCTGTCACTTCGGGCATACGCCGGTTATTTTGTTCCATATATATCTCTTCCGTCTTCAACATACCGGCTTTAACACCCTGTTCGCTCAAAAATTTAATAAGCGCTTTATTTTTCGGAAGAGCCTTATGACTACGATACAAAGCGAGGAAACCTTCCTCCACTTCTTTCTTGTCCTCCGAAGCAATTAATTTTTTGGCTTCACTCAAATATTGCGTTGCCAACACCTTTTGTACCTCCACCAATCTTTCCACTAACGGACGCAACTCTTCAAACAATTGATTTTCACCCTTCGGAACAGGACCGGATATAATAAGAGGAGTACGCGCATCGTCAATCAACACGGAATCCACTTCGTCAACAATGGCATAATTATGTTGCCGCTGCACCAAGTCATTCGGACTAATCGCCATATTGTCGCGCAAATAATCAAAGCCGAACTCATTATTCGTACCAAACGTTATATCTGCCATATAAGCCTGCCGGCGAGCATCGGAATTAGGTTGATACTTGTCTATGCAATCCACGCTCAGCCCATGAAACTGGTAAAGCGGTCCCATCCATTCCGAGTCGCGTTTGGAAAGATAATCATTTACGGTTACCACATGCACGCCGTTTCCTGTCAATGCATTCAGAAACACAGGCAAGGTAGCGACAAGAGTTTTTCCCTCGCCTGTTGCCATTTCGGCTATCTTTCCTTTGTGCAGCACCACGCCCCCGAAAAGCTGTACATCGTAATGTATCATGTTCCAGGTAATTTCACTTCCTCCGGCCATCCAGTAATTCTGATAAATGGCTTTATCACCTTCCATGCGAACAAAATCCTTCGTCGCAGCCAATGTGCGGTCAAACTCTGTAGCAGTAACCGTTATTTCTGCATTTTCAGTAAAGCGTTTAGCCGTTTCTTTCACAATGGAAAAAGCAACGGGAAGAACCTCGTCCAACGCTTTTTCATAGATGTCGAGTATCTTTTTCTCCGTTCTGTCTATTTCTACAAATATCTCTTCGCGGTCTTCCATTTCAGTCTGTTCAATATTTGCTTTCAACTCTTCTACCCTCGCCCGTTCTTTTTCGGTTGCATCATGGATATATTGTTTCAATTCTCCGGTTTTGGCACGGAGAGCATCGTTGTCAAGTTGAGCAATATCCGGATAAGCAGCTTTGACTTTTACAACCCACGGTTGAACCTCTTTCATATCCCTGACAGCTTTGTTCCCAAAGAGCTTACCTATAAATTCATTAAATCCCATGTTATTAACTATTTTATATAAAAATAACTTTCTTCTTATGTTTGTATGTTCTTTTAATATATATCAAAAAGCGATCTTCCCGTACAAGCATTAGGCGCACGTATTTTCATACAATGCGCCAAGGTAGGAGCAATACAATCGGCGTTTACGGGTGTATATATTACATCGGGCTTTATCCCTCCGCCCATAAAGATTAAAGGAGCCGGAGCGTGAGCATACCTGACTGCTTTGTTCATCACCGGATTCTCTTCCACGATCAACCATCCGGGTAACACATCAATCCACACATCTCCGGATCGTCGGTAGTTAAAACTGTTTTTTATCTTATCCATCTCCGGCGTCCAAGTTCCTAACAACAACCTGTGTGCTGAATAAACATCCCTTACCCCGCTGAATTGTATCAGAAAGTCGGCGCACCTGTCTTGTATTTCCGCCAAATTTAACATCCTGCTCTCTATCAGTTTCCGGTTGAGATAGATTTGCCGGTCGTAATAAGCCTCTACATAATTTCCCTCGCCGTAAACAGCCATCAAGTAAATATTCAACAAAGCAGTGCAACGATTCAAATAAAACTCTCCCGTCGGTATCCTGTATTTACTTAAATCGGAAGCTTCCGGTCGGGTTTGTCCGGTAGAAACAAGAACAAAAACCACATTTTGTAATCCGTACTTTTTCTCTACTAATTCTATCAACCGTGCCAAACATCTATCCAACCTCACATACGCATCCTGTATCTCCAAAGAAGATTCAATCGAACTCATGTTGTTGTAAAGTCCTGCATAATAAGTCAACAAAAGCAAATCGGGTATCTCGTCCTTACCAATAAGACTATAGTTTAGACACTCTTCCACCAAAACGTTCACCTCGTCATTAACAAGAGGAGAAGTAACAAAACGTTTGTATTTATTCCCCCCTTTCTCTTCAAACTTATATTTGAAAGTCTCTTTCTTCCATTCGGAAATCAGATACGTGTATTTGTTTACAGGCAAAAGAGGCGACCACACTAAACTCTCTATCCGGAAATCAATAGAACTTCTTTCATTATACCGGCTCACCCATTGAGGAAAAGATTTGTAATAAGTCGTTCCACACCATTTTCCCGTATTGCCTTCCAACCAAAAAGCGCCGTCTCCCGCATGTCCTGCTGCAAAAAGCGCAGCCTCGCGAAAAGGAGAAATGGCATACACCCACCCATTGCCTTTTGTAGCTACTTTCAATTCGTCGGCAATGGTAGAAGTAAGCAAACGGGCAGGCGACGAACTCTCATCCGTGTAATTCCCCATAAAAGCATAATCGCTCGTACAATGGACAGGACGCAAAGTGGCTCTATCCATCCAATATTCTCCAATAATCCCGTTAAGTGAAGGAGTGGTTCCCGTATAGATAGCAGCGACAGCTGAAGCACGATCCGGATTGGCAAATGTATATTCCGTATTGCCATACACTCTACCTTCCTTCCATAAACGCTTAAAACCGTTTTCACCGAACAAATCGGAAAACGCCTCCACATAATCCGTACGTAATTGGTCTATGGTTATCCCTATCACTAATTTAGGAACAACAGAAACAGAACGGGCAGATAAATCCGCAAAAGTTGATAAGATTAGTACAAAAAACAATACATGCGTTTTCATCCGGTTTTTTTATAAGTCAAAATAAGATTACTCATTGAACGCAGCAATAAACACAAACTCAAAGGTAACACCGCTAAATGGATTCTCTGTGGTATTATTCCCCAAAGCAGTATAAAAAGAGTTAAAATTATAAAATTCAACAGATGATACAAATTCCTTTTCTTTTTTATCTCCCGCCTTATTACCAAAGGTAAACACAAAATATGCAGGGGATGAAACACAAGAATCAGATAATTAGGGCTCACAGCTGGATGCTCCGAAAAGAAAACCAAAAAGGCGACAATACACCCACTGACGCCATAGACGGTAAACAGCGCCAAATCAATCCACCATAGTAGCCTCCGTTTCTTCAATTCGAAAACTGTAACCAAAGCCACCATAAACAAGAGGATAGAAAACGTTTGCAACGGAGTAAAGGGAAAACCTGCAAAAACAGAGCCCTCCTTTTCTTCCATTTCTTCTACCAACGTACAGGTATCGCATACGAGCAACCTTTGCTCTTTCTCATTGTCTGTCACCACAGCGGAAGCCATATATGACATTAAATACAGTGGTGCAAACATTTTTTGCCGGTCGTCTATCAATTTATCAATTTCTTGTCCCAGACAAAAATCCATACCAAAACACGCCCATTCGTTTCCGAAAGCAAACTCATGGATAATATCCCGAAAAGTACGCCCTCTGTCGTTGCTTATATAATGTATATTGCCATTGAGACACTCCTCTATCTTATCTCGCGGGCGAGTAGCACAATTATCGTACAGAAAATTATAACGGTACTTCCGATTTTCCGGACGAGCATTTTCTATTAAAAACCCTGCCAATTTCCCTTTCTCTTCCGCAGTTAAATTCAACGTCTGTTGCCATACGGAACGATTATAATAACGGTACTCTTCCACGAAATGCTCATAACTTGTCACACCTAACAAATAGTCCGTTTCGCCTTTTACAAATCGCCAAATAAAATTAGGAGCGTTAAAGTCAAATATTCCGTAATTAAATACCCAGTCTATGTGTTTTTCCGGACACTCATAACGAATAGCCGTATGCCCGAACAAAGAATATACTTCTTTACCTGGAGCGCAGGTCAACAAACTCAACCGAACTGAATCCGCATCAACAAGCGCATCTTCCTGCGAAACAGCATCAACAGAAAAAAGCAACAAACCTATCACAAACGGAACAATCCGTTTCATACCTTTTCTCTCTTTATTAAAAACAGAGCTTTGAAATAAAGTACGAAAGTAAGTATTTTCACTAAAATTAAAATGATTATCCACTACGTAGATTCAAGTATTAAATGCAACTTTATTATTTAAACTTTTACAAGTGTTTCCGCAAAGATACGGATTTTTTCACTCATCTTATCAATCCTAGCTTGACTTGGATTTCTAATTCCTGAAACATAGTGTCGCATTTGTGCTTCATTACTATTACGAATGCGAGCAAATGCACTGGCTGATAGGTATGGATACAGTCAACTTTTTACCTTCTTACTAGGTGTTTCTCATCTATTTCTTACTTCAAGAATGGGTGTACTTAAACAAGAATTTGCCCATTCATAATCTTACGATAATTATTCGCCAGTTCGGAGGATATGTTAAGAAAGAATAGTATTACTTTTGCTGATAGTTAAGTCATGAAGAATTGTTGTCATCTTTCTCCGATATGATAGATTTCACTCTATTTCCCTCTCCGTGCTACATCATGGAAGAAGAACTTTTGAGAAAAAACCTGAACCTCATGCGCACCGTAAAGGAACAGGCAGGCGTAGAAATGATACTCGCTTTCAAATCTTTCGCCGGATGGCATTCGTTCCCCCTGTTCAGAGGATACGACATAAAACATGCCACAGCAAGCTCTATCTATGAAGCCCGCTTGGCAGTAGAAGAATTTGGAAGTAAAGCCTACACCTATTCACCCGCCTATACCGAAGAAGATTTTCCGGAGATAGTGCGCTGTAGTAGCCACATTACTTTCAATTCTCTTTCACAGTTTCACCGTTTTTTTCCCCAGACAATAGGAAAGGGCATTTCGTGCGGTATCCGCATCAATCCTGAATATTCGGAAGTGGAAACAGATTTGTACAATCCTTGTGCAAAAGGGAGCCGCTTTGGTATTACCAGTAATTTATTACCCAATAAACTGCCGCAAGGCTTGAAAGGTTTTCATGCACATTGTCATTGCGAATCGTCTTCTTATGAATTGGAACGAACATGGAAACATATCGAGGGAAAATTCTCCTCTTGGTTCAGGCAACTCAAATGGCTTAACTTAGGCGGTGGACATTTAATAACCCGTAAAGATTACGACAAGGAACATTTGATAAAACTGTTGCAAAATATAAAGGAACGCTATCCACATTTACAAATTATTCTGGAACCCGGCTCTGCCTTTACATGGAAAACAGGGGTACTCATGTCGCATATTGTAGATATCGTAGAAAATCAAGGTATAAAAACGGCTATATTAAATGTAAGCTTTACCTGTCACATGCCCGATTGTTTGGAAATGCCCTATCAGCCCACCGTATATGGCGCCCGATCAGACGATAAGGGTCCGTATGTATATCGTTTAGGAGGAAATTCCTGTTTAAGTGGCGATTACATAGGAATGTGGAGTTTCGACAAAGAATTGCAAACAGGCGAACGCATCGTGTTTGAAGACATGATACATTATACTATAGTGAAAACTACCATGTTCAATGGTATCCGGCATCCTGCCCTTGCTTTGTGGACAAAGGAAGGTAATGCAAAAATTCATCGGGAATTCACGTATGAAGACTATCACAACCGAATGGGATAAATCCGGATGTCCTCAATATACTTTCATTACCAACCTTGGATGGCTCCTCCCTTAAATTCATGGTAAGCTGCCTCAGCAACCTCCTCTGATTGATAAGCCTGTACGAATTTTCTCACTTTCTCCTCATCTTTATTCTCTGTTCTTGCAACTATCAGGTTTACATAAGGAGAGTCTTTATCTTCGGCGTAAACGCTATTGTATAAAAATAATCCGGCTTTGGCGGCAAAATTATTATTTATAACAGCTATGGTTACATCATTGTCATCCAATACACGGGGTAACTGTGGGGCTTCGAGTTCTACCAGATAAAAACGGCGGGCATTCTCCTCTATATCCACTAATCGGGGAGTGTATCCGCATCCTTGTTTTAATTTTATCAATCCCGCTTTTTCCAAAAGCAACAAAGCGCGCCCTCCATTAGCGGCGTCATTCGGTATGACAATGGCGCTTCCGTCTTCCAATTCATCCAAAGTTTTTATTTTGTTCGAATAAACAGCCATAGGATAAACAAAAGTATTTCCTACCACAGCAAAGTCATACCCTCGCTGTTTGGATTGCTCCTCCAAAAACGGTCTTGTCTGAAATACGTTTACATCAATATCTTTCTGGTGGAGGGCAGTATTAGGCATGATATAATCGTTGAATGCTATTAATTCTACTTCGAGATTGAATTTTTCTTTGGCTACTTTTTGGGCGATTTGTGCAATTACATATTCGGGTCCGGAAGCCACTCCCACTTTTATGTAATTGGCATTATTCTTCACGGAGTTTCCACACGATAGCAATAATGCTGTAGTTGCGACTAATAGAGCTGTCATAAAAAACTTATTTGTCATAAATGCGATAACAATATTAGGGATTTGTCAATAGATTCTTCATTTTACCATTTCTAATTTTCCTTTCTCCTCGTTCAACCTCACTTGAATCACTTCTCCTTCTTTGATAGTACCCGATACGATAAATCCCGACAATTCATCTTCCAAATGCGTCTGAATAGCTCTTTTCAATGGTCTGACTCCATATTGGACATCGTATCCTTTTGTTGCTATGAATTCTTTGGCGTTATCATCCATCACAATTTTGTAACCGAGAGTTTCTATACGATTAAACAATTTATTGAGCTCAATATCCGTAATCTTCCTGATAGCTTCTGGTGAAAGTTGATCAAAAATGATAATCTCGTCCACTCTGTTTAAAAACTCGGGAGCAAATGCTTTACTCAATGCTTTTTGGATGACATTTCTCGAATATTCCTTGTCATCGGAAAGGTCTCCGGTAACGAACCCGATTCCTCTTCCAAAGTCTTTTAACTGACGTGTACCGATGTTGGAAGTCATAATAATCACCGTGTTTTTGAAATTAATCGATCTGCCGTAACTGTCCGTCAACCTTCCTTCGTCCATCACTTGCAACAGAAGGTTGAACACATCGGAATGAGCTTTTTCTATCTCATCCAACAAAATAATAGAATAAGGTTTGCGTCGAACTTTTTCCGTAAGTTGTCCTCCCTCTTCATAACCTACATATCCGGGAGGCGCCCCCACCAAACGGGAAACAGTGAATTTTTCCATAAATTCACTCATGTCTATACGAATCAGTGCATCCGGCGAACCAAACATGTGTTGAGCCAATTCTTTAGCCAAATATGTTTTCCCTACTCCCGTTGGTCCAAGAAACATAAATGTGCCTATCGGTTTATTCGGATCTTTCAATCCTATGCGATTACGCAATATGGCTTTTACTAATTTTTCTACGGCTGCATCTTGTGCTACGACTTGAGCCTGCAAATCTTCTTTTATATGCGCCAATTTCAGTCCTTCTGCCTGCACCATACGATGCACGGGAATACCTGACATCATGGAAACCACATCAGCTATCTCCGCTTCGTCCACTTTCTGACGATACTCTTTCTGATTGGCTTCCCACTTTTGTTTCATTGTTTCCAATTGAGCGACAAGTTCCTGTTCCGTATCACGAAACTCAGCCGCACATTCAAAGTTTTGCAACTTTACCGCCTCAATTTTTCGGTTCTTGGCGTCTTCAAGTAATTTTTCCTGTTCCTCAATCTCTTTAGGAACATATATATGAATCAGATGAACACGCGCTCCGGCTTCATCAAGTGCATCAATAGCTTTGTCGGGAAAATGCCGGTCGGTGATATATCGTTCCGTTAACTTCACACATGCTTCCAAAGCTGCTTCCGTATAAATCACGTTATGATGGTCTTCATACTTACCTTTAATAGTATGGAGAATCTGGTAAGTTTCCTCCATCGTAGTAGGTTCTACCTGTACTTTTTGAAAGCGGCGATCTAATGCTCCGTCTTTTTCAATATTCTTTCTATACTCGTCGGGAGTAGTAGCGCCGATACATTGTATCTCACCTCTTGCCAAAACAGGTTTTAACATATTGGCAGCATCCAACGAACCGGCTGCTGAACCGGCTCCTACTATGGTATGGATTTCATCTATAAACAAAATTACATTCGGATTCTTTTGCAACTCGTTTAGTATGGAGCGAATACGTTCTTCAAATTGACCGCGATATTTCGTACCGGCAATCATAGCAGTCATGTCAAGCGCTACGACGCGTTTGTTAAATAAAATACGCGACACTTTCCTTTGCACGATGCGAAGAGCTAATCCCTCCACTATGGCAGATTTACCTACACCTGGCTCTCCGATAAGTATGGGATTGTTCTTTTTGCGACGACTTAGTATTTGCGCCAAACGTTCTATTTCTTTTTCACGCCCTATTACAGGGTCGAGCTTGTCTTCTTCTGCAGCTTTTGTCATGTCCGTACTGAAATTATCAAGTACAGGGGTGTTATTTGCAGATTGCTTTGCTGTTGTTTGCGCGTATCGTCCACTCGTCCCATTCGTTTCGGGATGTGCTTTGCCTGCATCCTCGTCCTCTTCTTCTTCGGGGAAGCCCATATCTACAATGATATCCGGCTGCTCCGTCAAATATTCGGTTATTTTCGTATAGTCCACATTGTTTTCCTGCAAAACGGTAGCCGCCAAATTGTTTTTGTCTCTTAAAATAGCTAACAGAATATGTTCCGTATCAGCAATTTCTTTTTTAAAAAGGCGCGCTTCCAACACACACATTTTCAGTATCTTATCTGTTTCTTTGGTAAAAGGTATATCCTCCTCAAGAATATGTGCATCGTTTTGCGCCAAATGATATTCTATTTGTTTTTTTATCTCAAAAAGATTTATTTTAAACTTTGAAAGCATTTTTACGGCTTTTCCTTCTCCGTCACGAATCAATCCCAGTAACAAATGCTCGGGACCAACATAGTTATTCCTCAATCTGTTAGCTTCTTCTTTGCTATAAACCAAAATATCTGAAACTTTCCGTGAGAATTGACTAATCATAATTGTACTTCTCCTTGATTATATACTTTGTTAGATAACAAATGTAGGCATTATTTTTTCCTTAGTTCTATTTCAAAACCTGTTTTATTTTATTGAAATAAATCAGTAAAGCGTTTCTAATGTTAAATTATACCAAATTGCTATCAAGACAGTTTGAATAATATTCTTATCTTTACTCCAAAAACGATGAAGCACTTCAAGGTCTCTCTCTGAATACAGAAGAATTACTGTCGGTATTAAATTCCCAAAAAGAAATCCGTACCTTTAAGAATACCTTATTTTTAATTCAATCTGGTAGTATCACCCTGTCTCCCAAGCGTTTAGCCATAAGAATTTGTATTTCTTGTAATTCTTTGTACCGTTGCATGAGCGCATTGCATTTTTGCGAGTCGTTGACTGTTTCAGATACTTGCAGAGCATCCCTGATATGTTTTAATTCTTCTTTTACAATCGCATACTTAAAATTGTCAACAAGCATTGGTACTAATTCATGCAAACGTTCTTCGTCCGCAAGAGGGCGTTGCACTTTGAAGTGATACTTGCTAAGTTGGTATTTATCATTTACCAGGTCGGTTGCCAATTTACTTATGTCAGGGTCGGAATGAGTAATGAAATAACGTTCCGCTGTGAATCCGGAGATGTGGATTTGTTCGGCAGCTTCGGTGAGGATACGCTGATGAAGAGGGTTATGAAAAATTAAATCATCTTGTTGCAATTCATTGACGATGTAGGTTATTACTTTTATCGGAGTCTTTTCTCCCTCTTCGTTTTCCATGTAGCACATTATTTTTTCACCATGGCGAACAAGGATTTGAATGATAAGCTGTTCATAACGGTAAAGTTCTTCCCCCTCTTGCAGAGGAGGGGAGTCGTCATAGTCTGCCGGTTTTTCCAACGCCAAAGAGGTATTCGCTTTTGACGTATCCGGTTGTGTAACAGGTTTTTTAAATTGCTTGGCTATTTCGAGAATCAACAATTTTTCTTCCACATGCAATAGCTGACTACATTCCTTCACATATACCGAACGTACGATAGAATCCGGAATAACGGATATGCTCCGTACCATATCACTGATAAGTTCGGCACGTTTTATCGGGTCTTTTTCCGCCTCTTCCAAAAGTAGTTTGGTTTTGAAACGGATAAAATCCACTTCATTTTCGGAAATATATGCCCGAAAATCGGCAGCATTATGTTTACGAGCGAAAGAATCCGGATCGTCCCCGTGAGGCAGCAACACAACTTTGATATTCATTCCTTCTTCCAAAAGCATGTCAATACCTCGTATGGAAGCTTTGATACCTGCGGGGTCTCCGTCATAAAGCACCGTAATGTTATTGGTAAACCGGTGAATGAGTTTGATTTGTCCCGTTGTCAGGGAGGTGCCTGATGAGGCAACTACATTCTCTACTCCTGCCTGGTGCATGGCTATAACATCCGTATATCCTTCTACCAGAAAACAGCGGTCTTGTTTCACAATGGCTTGCTTGGCAAAGAAGATGCCGTATAGTTCGTTGCTTTTGTGGTAGATGTCGGATTCGGGCGAATTAACGTATTTAGCCAGTTTTTTGTTATCGGCATTTATAATTCGTCCTCCGAAAGCAACTACTTTTCCGGAAAGAGTATGAATGGGAAATATGACCCGTCCCCAAAAACGGTCGTATAATTTTCCTTCCTCCGTGCGGTAGCAAAGTCCTGTTGACAGTAAGAATTCTTCTTTATATCCTTTGGCTATGGCTTCGTTAGCAAGAGCGTCCCTTTCGTTGATACTGAAACCCAATTGGAATTTTTCTATAATATCGTCGCGGATTCCTCGTTGCCGGAAATAAGCCAATCCGATAGCGCGACCTTCTATATGTTTTTTTAAGACGGCACGAAAATATTCACATGCAAAATGATTTACAATAAACATACTTTCGCGCGCGGTTTGTGCTTGTTTTTCTTCTGCGCTTAATTCCCGTTCCTTGACTTCTATATGGTATTTTTTTGCAAGGTATTTTAAGGCTTCATAATAGGAGAGTTGCTCGTGTTCCATGATAAAATGCACTGCATTCCCCCCTTTCCCACAACTGAAGCATTTGCATAGCCCCTTGGCAGGGGATACGCTGAAAGAAGGGGTTTTTTCATTGTGAAACGGGCATAACCCAATATAATTCACCCCTCTTTTTCGTAAGGTAACAAATTCTGAAACGACTTCTACTATCTGTGCTGCATCTACAATCCGGTTTACGGTGGCTTGATCAATCATTCGTCGGCAAAGTTTCCGTAATGCGTAGGTAGTAGCTTTCTGTCTCCTGCCGTATTGTCAATACGTGCAACGTTTACCCAGAATTTATTTTTTCTCACGGAGTCCGTTGGGTAAGTTGCTTTTTCCCGTGAATATGGGTGTATCCATTCGCCCACAATTTCATATTCGGGATGAGGAGCATTCACGAGTACATTATCAATTTTATCAGCTTTTCCATCATTCACTTCTCGAATTTCTTCCCAAATATGCAACATGGCATCGACAAAGTTATCCAATTCCGTCAGGCTTTCGCTTTCGGTAGGTTCAATCATCAGTGTGCCGTGTACGGGGAATGACAAGGTCGGCGCATGGTAGCCATAATCCATAAGCCGTTTGGCAATATCGTTTTCGGTAATTCCGGTTTCTTCGGTTATATGGCGACACTCCAAAATCATTTCATGTCCCACAAATCCGTTTTCTCCGCTATAAACAGTACCGTACGTATCTTTCAAACAGGCAGCCAAATAGTTGGCATTGAGGATAGCCGCCTGAGTTGCTTGCGTCAATCCTTCCGCTCCCATCATGCGAATATATCCGTAGGTAATAGGTAAAATTCCCGCACTACCGAAAGGAGCCGCTGCTACTTCGTTTCGCGCGTTCCCGAAAATGCTGTGTCCGGGTAAAAAGGGTATCAGGTGTTCAGCCACACATATAGGTCCTACTCCCGGTCCGCCTCCTCCGTGGGGAGATGCAAAAGTTTTATGCAGATTCAAATGACAAATATCCGCTCCAATGAGTTTCGGATTGGTAAGTCCTACTTGTGCATTCATATTGGCTCCGTCCATATAAACCTGTGCGCCGCAATCGTGGATAATGGAACAGATTTTAACGATTTCTGTTTCAAAAATACCGTGAGTGGAAGGGTATGTAATCACCAAAGCTGCCAATTCGTTGCAGTTGCTTTCGGCTTTTTCTTTCAAATCTGTTATATCCACATTCCCTTGTGAATCGCATGCACAAGTGATAACCACAAAGCCTGCCTGTACGGCAGACGCCGGGTTTGTGCCATGTGCGGAGGCGGGAATTAAAACTTTGTTACGTTTCTCTTCTCCAATGCTTTCCAGATAATTGCGTATTACTCGCAATCCCGCGTATTCTCCTGCTGCTCCCGAGTTAGGTTGCAGACTAACGCCTGCAAATCCGGTAATAGTTTTGAGCATATCGCTTAAACGTGTAATCAACTCTCGATAACCTTCCGTTTGCTCTTCGGGTGCAAAAGGATGTATATTTGTAAATTCCGGTCGGCTCAGAGGAAGCAATTCGGATGCGGCATTCAATTTCATGGTGCAAGAACCTAATGCAATCATAGAGTGTGTCAAAGAAATATCTTTCCGTTCGAGTCGTTTCACGTAACGCATCATTTCGGTTTCCGTATGGTATTTCTGAAAAACCTCATGTGTCAGGAAAGCGCTTTCCCGCTTCAAATCCTTGTTAAGGATATCGTCCGATTGAATCAAATCGTTCATCTTCGGATAATCCATTCCTGCCGCGATGGCAAAAATAGAAAGCAATATCGTTGCACGAGTCGAATCAGTCGTTTCATCAATAGAAAATCCTACATCGCCATTATCAAAATAGCGTAAATTAACTTCTTTACTTGATGCAATAGTCCGTATCTGCTGTGCAGAAACATGCGGCGGAAGCACAAAATGCAACGTATCGAAATATTGATTGTTGACTTGTTTGTATTTCAAAGCTCCAATTGCTTTTTCGAGACTTGCAGTAATACTATGGATGCGTTTGGCAATAGCAACAAGCCCTTCCGCACCGTGATATACAGTGTAAAATCCTGCCATGCTTGCCAACAAAGCTTGTGCGGTACAGATATTGGAGGTTGCTTTTTCACGCTTAATGTGTTGTTCCCGTGTTTGTAAAGCCATCCGGTAACAAACTTTCCTATATTTGTCTTTTGACAATCCGATGATACGTCCCGGCATGTTTCGTTTATATTCGTCGCGCGTAGCAAAATACGCTGCCGAAGGTCCTCCATAAAATAAAGGAGTGCCCAAACGTTGCGTACTTCCCAATACAATATCCGCCCCCCATTCACCGGGTGGAACAAGCAATGCCAAACTTAATATGTCGGCGGCAACCGCCACTTTGCAACCTTCCTCGTGTGCGCTTTGAGTGAATGCAGCATAGTTTTCAATGCTCCCGTTGGAGTTGGGATATTGCAAAAGGCAGGCAAATAAATCGGAAGAAAATTCTATGTCTTGATATTTTCCTATTCTTATTTTAATACCTTGGGGAAGCGCGCGTGTAGTTACCACTGCCAATGTTTGTGGAAAAATGTTTTCGTCAATAAAAACCACATTGGCTTTTGCTTTTTGTTGTTCCCGCGATCGCAAGGCATACATCATTGTAACAGCTTCTGCTGCTGCAGTAGCTTCGTCCAGCAAAGAGCAATTGGCGACGGGCATGGCAGTAAGGTCGCATATTGCCGTTTGGAAATTCATCAGCGCTTCCAATCGTCCTTGTGATACTTCTGCCTGATAAGGAGTGTATGAAGTGTACCATACGGGATTCTCAAACACATTTCGCTGTATTACTGCCGGAGTAACGGTATTGTACCATCCACTCCCGATATACGAAGTAAAGAGTTTGTTTTTATGTGCCAACTCGTCGATATGTTTGGCATATTCGTATTCGGAAAGCGCTTCGGGCAATACTAAGGGTTCTTTCAGCAAGATGTCGGTAGGTATCGTTTTTTCAATTAATTTGTTCAAGGATGTTACGCCGATTTTCTTCAGCATGATTTCCATATCCTTTGCATTGATGCCAATGTGTCTATGTGCGAAAATATCCATGTTTCAATTATTATAATGGCATACGCTTAATGAGTATTCTTTTTCTCTAATCAAATATTCGGCGATTTGTACGGCATTCAATGCCGCTCCTTTCCTGATTTGGTCGCTTACGCACCAAAACGTAAGTCCGTTTTCATTGGTCAAATCTTTGCGGACACGTCCCACATAAACCGGATCTTTTCCTGTCAAAAACAAGGGCATCGGATATACTTTTTCCGCCGGATTATCTTGCAAAACCACGCCTTCTGCCCTCGTAAAAGCAGTACGAGCTTCTTCTACCGAAACAGGACGCTCAGTTTCTATCCAAATACTTTCCGAATGCGCTCTCAACGAGGGTACCCGTACACAGGTAGCGCTTACTTTTATGTCGGAATGCATAATCTTGCGCGTTTCGTGATACATTTTCATTTCTTCTTTCGTGTAGTTGTTTTCGGTAAACACATCTACTTGGGGTATCAGATTGAAAGCCAATTGAAAAGCAAACTTTTCGACTTTCACTTCTTCTCCCGCCAAAACTTGGCGATATTGTTCGTACAGCTCTTTCATGGCGGTTGCTCCGGCTCCGCTTGCTGCTTGATATGTGGATACGTGCACCGATTTGATGTGTGCAATATCTTCGATTGCTTTCAAAGCCACTACCATTTGTATGGTAGTACAATTCGGATTGGCTATCACACGTCGCGGACACTTTTTGGCATCACTTATATTCACTTCCGGCACCACCAAAGGTACATCATCGTCCATACGGAATGCACTGGAATTATCAATCATTATCGCTCCGTATTTGGTAATATCTTTTTCAAACTCTTTCGACACGGTTGCTCCTGCCGAAACAAAAGCAATACTCACCCCCTTGAAATCATCGTTATGTTCCATGAGTTTGACTTCTATTTTTTTATCTCGAAAGGTATATTTGCTTCCAGCACTCCGTTCGGAACCAAATAAAACCAATTCGTCCAACGGAAAATTTCTTTCGTCAAGCACATGCAAAAATTCCTGTCCCACCGCACCACTTGCACCGACAATAGCTATTTTCATTTTTTGTAACATTTAAGTTATAATTAAAACCGAAGGCAAAATTAATACATTTTGATGTATCATTGTTGTATATTTAATAAAAAATCGACAACGAATAACAGGATATTCTTTCCTCTTTTAATACGTGAAGTCGTCTTTTTGATTTGTTGAGAAATCCTTTTTCTTTTTATGATATTAGTCGTAACTTTGCCGCTCTATGGGACGAATATTGGCAATAGATTACGGAAAAAAACGTACGGGAATAGCTGTGAGCGATGTGATGCAGATGATAGCAAACGGATTGACAACTGTTTCGGGAGGCGAGGTATTGGAATTTATCTTGGATTATGTGAAAACAGAACCGGTGGAGTGTATCGTTATAGGGTCACCTAAACAAATGAACAATGAAGCGTCGGAAAACGGGAAATATGTGGACGCTTTTGTCCGCATATTAAGAAAACATTTGCCGGATATGCCTGTCAAATTGGTTGATGAGCGTTTTACTTCCGTATTGGCGCAACGGACGATACGGGATGCCGGTTTGAAAAAAAAAGACCGGCAAAATAAGGCTTTGGTAGATGAAATAAGCGCCGTGATTATTCTTCAGACGTATTTGGAAAGTGGGCGTTTGGGCTTTTGAGTTTTTGAATTAATATATGATATTACCTGTTTATTTATACGGACAACCTGTTTTGCGTAAGGTTGCAGAGGATATTACTCCGGATTATCCACATTTGGACGAGTTGATAAGCAATATGTTTGAAACGATGGATAGAGCGGACGGAGTGGGTTTGGCGGGAAATCAAATTGGCTTGCCGCTTCGCATTGTAGTGATTACCTTGGAACCATTTTCCGACCAATATCCTGAATATAAAGGCTTTCGGAAGGTTTTTATCAATGCTCGTATTTTGGAGACGGAGGGTGAGGAAACGGATGTAGAGGAGGGTTGTTTAAGCCTCCCCGGTATTCATGAGAATGTGAAAAGACCCAATAGGGTTCATGTGAAGTATATGGATGAACATTTTATGGAACATGATGAAATGGTTGAAGGGTATTTGGCGCGTGTGATGCAGCATGAATTTGATCATCTGGATGGAAAACTTTTTATTGATCAGATATCGCCTCTTCGCAAGCAAATGATTAAAGGTAAACTAAACGGATTTATTAAAGGCAAATTTCAATGTTCTTACAAAACAAAGGCTTTCAAATTAAGTTAAATTTAAATTAAGAACAAAAAAGTGACGGTGATATGTTTTTTTAAGATAAATATTATTGCAGAATGATTTTCGTATTGTAGGGGAATTCTCTTACTTTGCACCGCTTTTTATAAAAAAAGTTATCGTATATGAATGTTAACCAAAATATATTATCATGAAAATTTCGCATATTGAGCACGTAGGCATTGCCGTAAACAGTATTGAGGAGGCTCTTCCTTATTATGAAAACGTATTGGGATTGAGTTGTTACAATATTGAAACGGTGGAAGATCAGAAAGTGAAAACTGCTTTTCTGAAAGTGGGCGACACAAAAATTGAATTATTAGAGCCTACAAGTCCCGAAAGTTCCATCGCCAAATTTCTTGAAAAGAAGGGCGCAGGCGTTCATCACATTGCTTTTGCTGTTACCGACGGCGTAGCGAACGCATTAACCGAGATTGAGAGTAAAGGAGTCAGTCTTATTGATAAAACTCCTCGAAAAGGTGCGGAAGGGCTTCAAATAGCATTCCTGCACCCCAAATCAACACAAGGAGTGTTAACGGAATTGTGTGAAAAGAGCTAAGGATTATCCAATACATAATTAAAATCATATATAACAATGAGTAATCAACTTGAAAAGGTAAAAGAGCTTATAGAACTCCGTGTACAGGCTCGTTTGGGCGGTGGGGAAAAAGCTATTGAAAAACAACATGGAAAAGGTAAATATACCGCTCGTGAACGAATATCTCAATTATTGGACGAAGGTAGTTTCGAGGAGTTGGATATGTTTTTGCAACACAGGTGTACTAATTTCGGACAAGACAAGAAGCATTATCTGGGGGACGGCGTAGTAACGGGATATGGAACGATTGAGGGTCGTTTGGTTTATGTATTTGCTCAAGATTTTACCATTTTCGGCGGTTCGCTGTCGGAAACCATGTCTCAGAAAATATGTAAGGTAATGGACAAGGCAATGAAAATGGGCGCTCCGGTAATTGGTATTAACGATTCGGGTGGCGCGCGTATTCAGGAAGGCGTTAATGCTTTGGCTGGTTATTCGGAAATATTCCAACGTAATATATTGGCTTCGGGTGTTATTCCTCAGATTTCGGGTATTTTTGGTCCTTGTGCAGGGGGTGCGGTTTATTCTCCGGCATTAACGGACTTTACCCTGATGACCGAAGGCACTTCTTATATGTTCCTGACGGGTCCAAAAGTGGTGAAAACGGTAACAGGTGAAGATGTAACCCAAGAAGACTTGGGGGGTGCAAGCGTTCATGCGAGAAAGTCGGGAGTGACTCATTTTACGGCTGCTACGGAAGAAGAAGGTTTGGCAACTATTCGCAGATTGCTTGCTTATCTTCCTCAAAATAATCTGGAAGAAGCTCCTTTGCTTGCTTGTGCAGATCCGATAGACCGTTTGGAAGATTCATTGAACGAAATAATCCCTGACAGTCCGAATAAGCCTTATGATATGTATGAGGTAATCGGTGGGGTGGTGGATAATGGTGAATTTTTGGAAGTTCAACAGGATTATGCCAAAAATATTATCATCGGCTTTGCAAGATTCAATGGACAGTCTGTGGGTATAGTTGCCAACCAGCCGAAGTTTTTGGCAGGTGTATTGGATTGCAATGCTTCTCGCAAGGGAGCTCGTTTTGTTCGTTTTTGTGACGCATTCAATATTCCTCTGGTGACATTGGTGGATGTTCCTGGATTCCTTCCGGGTACGGGACAAGAGTATAACGGGGTAATTCTTCATGGTGCTAAATTGCTTTATGCTTATGGAGAAGCTACGGTTCCCAAGGTAACTGTTACGCTGCGTAAATCTTACGGAGGTTCGCATATTGTGATGAGTTGTAAACAGCTTCGCGGCGACATGAATTATGCCTGGCCTACTGCTGAAATTGCCGTAATGGGTGGTGCCGGCGCAGTGGAGGTATTGTATGCCAAAGAAGCTAAAGAGGCTGCCGATCCAGTGGCTTATATTGCAGAGAAAGAAGCGGAATATACCAAACTCTTTGCCAATCCATACAATGCGGCAAAGTATGGTTATATTGACGATGTGATTGAGCCAAGAAATACTCGTTTCCGCGTTATTCGCGCTTTGCAGCAGTTGCAAACCAAGAAGTTGACAAATCCTGCCAAAAAGCATGGTAATATTCCATTATAACAAACAAAATCATCCTTGTTATGAATAAAAAAAGAATAGGAATATTTATTGCGTTAACGGTTTTCTTTTGCTGGGGGATAAAGGCTCAGAGCACTTCCAGTTTAAGGATTAATGAAGTATTGGTTGTCAACGAAACTAACTTCCAAGACGATTATGGGATACAAAGTGCATGGATAGAAATATTCAACAGTTCTTTTGCTACTGTGGATTTGAAAGGTTGTTTCCTGACTAACGACAGAAATAACCCCACGAAGTATCCCATTCCCAAAAGCGATGTATGGACGAAAATCAGCTCTCGCCAGCATGCTTTGTTTTGGGCGGACGGTATCCCTTCGAGAGGAACGTTTCATGTGAGTTTTACGCTTGATCCTGATAAGGAAAATTATATTGCTTTGTACGATTCGAATGGGAAAACGTTGATAGACGAGGTTGTAGTTCCTGCGGGGCAAATTGCCGACCATTCTTATGCACGTGAAGATGACGGGAGCCCGAATTGGGTAATAAAAGGCAGTGGCGAAAGCAGTTATGTCACTCCAAGCACTAACAATAAAACAATAGACAGGAATGAAAAGATTGAAAATTTCAAAAAATATGATAAAACAGGGGGGGGGATGGCTGTTATCGCGATGCTTGTCGTATTTGTGGGTTTGATGCTGTTATTCCTTTCGTTTAAGATTGTAGGAAATGTTTCTCTTAAGTTGACTAAACGTAATGCGATGAAGGCTCATGGTATTACGGACAAGGTGGAAGCTAAAGAAAAATTCGGAGGGACGCTCTCCGGCGAACAGTATGCTGCCATTGCTATGGCCATGCATGAATATACGAATGATGTTCACGATGTAGAGGATATGATTTTGACTATTCAGAAAGTGAGACGCACGTATTCTCCGTGGAATTCAAAAATTTATACTTTACGCGAAACTCCAAGAAAGTAATTATAATTCAATAAGCAAAAGAAAAGATGAAACAATATAAATATAAAATTAATGGTAATGTCTATAACGTGACAGTCAATGATGTGGACGACAATATGGCTCGCGTCGAGGTGAACGGCACTCCCTATAAAGTAGAGTTTGATAAACCAACTAAAGCGCCTGTTAAAAAAATTACTCGCCCCGCCGCCGCCCCCAAAACGGAAAGTGGTAATCCTGTCGTGTCTCGTCCGGTAACCGACAGCAAAAAGGATGCTGTAAAATCTCCGCTACCAGGCATTGTTCTTGATATTCGCGTAAAAGAAGGAGAAGCGGTGAAGAAGGGACAAACGCTTATTATTCTGGAAGCCATGAAAATGGAGAATAATATCAATGCTTCCAAAGAAGGAAAGGTAGCCGCTATTAAAGTAAACAAAGGGGATTCTGTGCTCGAGGGGGCAGAACTTGTAATAATCGAATAAAACTATGGGAGATTTTATCACATTTTTAAGTCACAACATGGCTGATTTTTGGCAATATACGGGATTTGCCAATGCCACGGTGGGACATTTCGTAATGATTGCGATTGGGCTTGTCTTTATTTATCTGGCGGTAGCTAAAGAATTTGAGCCGATGTTGTTAATACCTATTGGATTTGGTATTCTTATCGGTAACATTCCATTTAATTTGACGGCAGGACTTCAAGTAGGCGTTTATGAACAAGGGTCGGTACTGAATATCCTGTATCAAGGAGTAACATCCGGTTGGTATCCACCGCTTATCTTCTTGGGTATCGGGGCTATGACGGACTTCTCGGCACTTATTTCCAATCCGAAACTAATGTTAATCGGGGCTGCCGCACAGTTTGGTATCTTTGGAGCGTATGTTATTGCTTTGATGATTGGCTTTGAGCCCAATCAAGCGGGGGCTATTGGTATTATCGGCGGCGCCGACGGACCGACGGCTATTTTCTTGTCGTCCAAGCTGGCTCCTAATTTGATGGGCGCTATTGCCGTGTCGGCTTATTCGTACATGGCGCTGGTTCCGGTGATTCAACCGCCCGTTATGCGTTTGTTTACTACGGACAAGGAAAGAGTGATTCGTATGAAGCCGCCGCGCGTGGTGTCTCATACGGAAAAGGTCATATTTCCTATCGTGGGTTTATTGCTGACTACTTTCCTGGTTCCTTCGGGACTTCCGTTGTTAGGTATGTTATTTTTCGGTAATTTGTTGAAAGAAAGTGGTGTAACCCGTCGTTTGGCAAATACGGCAAGCGGTCCGCTGATTGATACGATAACTATTCTGTTGGGTTTAACGGTGGGAGCTTCCACACAGGCTTCCCAGTTCTTGACGTGGAATTCCGTATTGATTTTCATTTTAGGAGCCATATCATTCTTTCTGGCTACAGGCGCTGGCGTGGTGTTCGTTAAGTTCTTCAACCTATTTTTGAAGAAAGGTAATAAAATTAATCCGCTCATCGGTAATGCCGGTGTATCGGCTGTTCCCGACTCGGCGCGTATTTCCCAGATAGTTGGTCTGGAATACGACCCGACCAATTACTTGTTGATGCATGCTATGGGACCAAATGTAGCGGGAGTTATCGGTTCGGCAGTTGCTGCGGGGGTATTGCTGGGATTCTTGATGTAACGTTGGGAGGTTGCCTGATGTGGTAGCATTAAGAATTTAATATAGTACGAATGGATCAGAAAGGGAGTATTTTCTTCGGAAAGTGTTCCCTTTTTAATATCATTACTTCTTCAGTTGAAACATTACTATTTTTCATAAAGAAATACCTTTTTACTTGCATTTGTCTCGTAAAATGCTTATTATTGTATTCCAATGGCTATTTAGCTACGGAGAAAAAGTGCAGATTAAATGAAATGAATTCATATTTTTGAACAATTTCTCAATCTTATTTGTTGTTTCAACATAGATTTAAGCATCAGCAAAATGTGAATCATTATATGAAAAAATATGTAATTATTTTTACATTGATTTTCCCAGCCGCTCAGAGTATGGCAGACAGATTACCCGTAGACTCTCTGCAACAAGATACGGTGAGAACAATAAGTGTGGAAGAAATTGTTGTGTTCGGTGATCCGAAAGGATACGGAAACTTGCGCGAACAACCCCTTTCCGTTACTCTTCTTTCACAGGATGATCTGAGAGCTAACGGAGTATCTTCCATGAAAAACCTTACCGCTCTCGTACCTAACATCTTTATTCCCGATTACGGTTCCAAACTCACCTCTGCGATTTATATCCGCGGTATCGGTTCTCGAATGAATACTCCTGCGGTGGGGCTTTACGTGGATAATATACCTTATATAGATAAATCCGCTTACGATTTCAATTACGCCGACATAGACCGAATTGACGTATTGCGCGGTCCGCAAGGAACGCTTTACGGACGCAATACGATGGGCGGACTTATCCGAGCTTATACCAAATCTCCATTCAATTACCAGGGAACGGACGTACGCCTGACTGCTGCCATGTATGACAATTACAATGCTTCATTTACCCATTACCAACATACTTCCGAGAAATTGGCATTTTCTGCAGGAGGTTTCTACGAACATGCAGGAGGTTTTTTCGATAATACTTTTCTAAACAAAAAGATAGACCGCATTGATGCCGGAGGCGGACGAATACGCACTATTTACATTCCTTTTCCAGACTTGAAATTTGACCTGAACCTTAATTACGAGTATAGCGACCAGGGAGGTTACCCCTACGGACGCTCGGACAAGCAATCCGATACTTCCTTTGCTCCTGCCTATAACGATGAAAGCAGTTATTACCGCGGCATGGCAAACATCGGGCTAAATACGGAATATTCGGGGGCAAGTTTTATTTTTAACTCAATTACCGGTTTTCAGCATCTTACTGATGGCATGGTTATAGATGAAGATTTTTCTCCCGGCAACAGTTATTTTGGTATTCAACACCAAAATCAAAAAACGCTTACGGAAGAGATTGTGTTTAAAAGCCGTCAAAATTATCGTTGGGAATGGATAACAGGAGTTTTCGGTTTTTACCAACAATTGAAAACCACTTCCTCCGTAACCATTAAAGAAGATGGAATAAGAGAGATGCAAAAGAGGATAGACTACACTTACGAAAATTCCTCTTCGAGCAGAAAGATAATGAGTGATACCATGCTCATCTCCGGTTTGTACGATACTCCGATTTTGGGGGTTGCACTCTATCATCAATCTACCTTCAACGACGTATTATTTACAAACCTGAGTTTTGTTCTCGGATTGCGTATAGACTATGAGCAAACAAAACTTACATACCATAATCAAGCTCCCCTTAGCACAGAATCCTATCTGAACGAAATATCTATAAGCGGGATACAGACAAAAGATAACGAGATGAACGGTGAAAAGAAAAACTCTTTCTCTTCATTGCTCCCAAAATTCGCCTTACGTTATTCGTTTGACAAAGGAAACAATATTTACATTTCTGCCGGACGCGGATATCGAAGTGGCGGGTATAACATTCAAATGTTCCCGGAACTTATTCAAGACGTGATCATACAAAGACCAGAGATTCTGCCCAATGAGATAGTTCCCCAAATCCATTATAAACCGGAATATAGTTGGAATTACGAATTGGGCACTCACCTCACTTTGTGGCAAAACAGGTTTTTGGCAGATATTGCCATGTTCCACACTCATATAGAAAACCAACAAATAGTAAGATTCGCTAAAAGTGGATTGGGGCGTGCTATGGTAAATGCCGGTTACAGTCGTAGTTATGGTGTGGAAGCAGCTTTTCGCGCCGATCTTACCGATGTCTTTTCTATTCATGCTAACTACGGATATACACAAGCCACTTTGACAAATTATGTAACCAACAAATTAGATAAGAACAACGAGCTGGTCGTAGATTACAGTGGCAATCGCGTCCCCTTTGTGCCCGAACAGACGTTTTCGTTTAGCGGACAGTATGCCATAAGGTTCCATGCAAATTCTTTTTTGGATCTTCTCCACTTTCATGTCAATTACACCGGAACAGGAAAAATCTATTGGACAGAGGATAACGATGCAGTGCAGAAACTTTATGGTACGTTGAATGGAAGAATCTGTGCTTTGAAGGGAAAAACACAAATTGATCTATGGATACGAAATGCCTTAGATAAAAAGTATGCTACTTTTTATTTCGAATCATTCGGAAACGGCTTTGCACAAGCGGGAAAACCCATGCAAGTCGGCATAGATGTAAGACTAAGCTTTTAAATTCTTCACAATTTTTGATTTTCCTCCTCTTTGAAGCTATTTCACAATTGCTGTGGGATTATCTTTTTCTGCTTTTCGCAATGTGGCGCCCCAAATTTTAAATCCAAAATACCCATTAGTGTGAGCCGATCTCAAAATTGAGGGCGTTTTCCATATTTTTTACTTCCGTTTGCGTTTGTTATTTAAAACGACTAATTTTGTGCATCGTGATTAAAGAGTTAGTAAATGTATCGAATATTCTGACCTCAAAAAAGGAAAAGGCTTCCGAAATGAATTACCAAGATACGTTACATTATTTGTACAACAACGTACCTATGTTTCAACAAATAGGAGGGATCGCCTATAAAGAAGGATTAGCGAACACTTGCGAATTAGACGATCACTTTTCCCATTCGCATACATTATACAAAACCATTCATATCGGAGGAACGAATGGAAAAGGTTCTTGCTCGCACACTTTGTCGGCTATTCTTCAGAAAGCGGGTTATAAAACGGGACTTTACACTTCGCCTCATCTAATGGATTTTCGCGAACGTATTCGAGTAAATGGGCAACCCATAGGGGAGGAATATGTAGTTCGTTTTGTGGAACAACATCGCGCTTTCTTTGAGCATTTGCATGCGTCTTTTTTTGAGTTAACTACTGCTATGGCTTTTCGTTATTTCGCAGATTCTCGCGTGGACGTAGCAGTTATAGAAGTTGGTTTGGGCGGACGACTAGACTGTACGAATATTATTTGTCCCGACGTATCCGTTATTACCAATATCAGCTTCGATCATACTCAATTTCTAGGAGGCGCTTTGGAAGAAATAGCAACAGAGAAAGCGGGTATCATCAAACAAAATACTCCTGTTGTGATAGGCGAAACAGTGATGGAAACAAAACCCGTATTTGTACGAACGGCTGAAAAACGGGATGCACCGATTATTTTTGCCGAAGAAGAAAATCTACTTTTAAGTGCAGAAACAGACGAAGAAAATCACCGGATCATCTATCATACCGACTTATATGAAACCTTTTTCGGTGAAATGGAAGGTCTGTATCAACTGAAAAACACAAATACCTTGCTCTCCGTTATCAATCAACTGAAGAAAAAAAGATACCGGATAACCTCAAAAAACGTACACGACGGTTTTGCCCATGTAACGAAATTGACCGGATTTTTGGGACGTTGGCAAAGATTGTCAAACCAACCGGCGCTTGTTTGCGACGCCGGACACAATGTCGCAGGAATCACTTGTATAGTTAACCAACTGAAAAAAGAGAAATTCAATCAACTCCACTTTGTCATCGGGATGGTGAATGATAAAGACATTCACGGAGTACTAACCTTACTACCTCAAAATGCCTTGTATTATTTCACCAAAGCTGGTATTCCCAGAGCTTTACCCGAAAATGAATTAATGCGGGCAGCTCACTCCACAGGACTCAAAGGCGACTCTTATCCCAACGTTATTACCGCAGTAAAAGCTGCTCAGGAAAAGAGCCACCCCAACGATTTCATCTTTGTGGGAGGAAGTACATTCCTCGTGGGAGACTTACTAAACCATTATGTTACTTCCTTATCTGAATAAAAACGTACTCGAGGTTGGTTGCGACGAAGCCGGAAGAGGCTGCTTAGCCGGACCGGTTTACGCTGCCGCAGTTATTTTCCCCAACGATTTTCGAAACGAATACCTGAACGATTCCAAACTCTTATCGGAAAAGCAGCGATGCGCTTTGCGCAACGTTATTCAACAAGAAGCATTGGCATGGGCAATAGGAGTGGTTTCACCCGAAGAAATAGACCAGATAAACATTCTGAACGCTTCTTTTTTAGCGATGCATCATGCAATAGATTCCTTGAACATACATCCCGAACATATATTAATAGACGGCAATCGTTTCAAACAATATTCCGGTGTTCCTCATACTACCGTTATTAAAGGAGACGGGATATACCTTTCCATAGCAGCCGCTTCCATTCTGGCAAAAACTTACAGAGACGACTACATGACTCAACTCCATGCAGAATTTCCCATGTACGAATGGAATCGCAATAAAGGCTATCCCACCGCTAAACATCGTCAGGCTATTAGCAAGTATGGAATTTCCCCTCAACACAGGGTTAGCTTCAATCTCTATGGCAACCGATGATTGGAAAGACAAACCTTATAAAAATGTGGTGGTAGATTCAAGTATTAAATGCAACTGAAGTAAGAAACAATATCTTCGTTCGGGGATAGCCTCGAACGAAGTATGAACCTTATTTAATTAGGTCTATTTAAGAATCAGATTTGATTTTTCATTGTTATTTCCTTTATAAATGAATATTAAGTTGTGATAAAAATGCATTGAAACTATTTTTCTATCAAAATAATTTTGCTTATAATTAGGATTTATAAATTCTTGATTATTTAATGCATCTGTCAAACTTTTAAAATAATTCATCGCTGTTTTCGGATTATTTAAATTTTCGCTATCACCGCCCCAATCCGGCCAATAAGATGTTTGGGTATCTTCAATAACATAAATACCACCATCCTTTAGTTTTGGAAATAAAATATTAAATGTTTCTATTATGTGTTCATTAATATGGCTACCATCATCTATAATAATGTCAATATCACCTATTTCTTTTGTAACCATATCTAAAAAACTTTTATCCGTTTGACTTCCTTTGAATATTTTTATTCGCTTTTCTTGAATAGCGGATTTATCATAAATATCTATACTGAAAATTCGCCCAAATGGAAAATATTTTTTCCACATTCTTAAAGATTTCCCCCCCTCATATGGCTTTTCATAACCGCCAACTCCTATTTCGAATAAATTAATTTTTTTATGTCTAAATTTTTTTAAATGGGTCATATAATGAGGTGTATAATAATGACTCCCTATTTTATCAGTACCATAAATTCTACCCAATTGATTCAAATTTTTCCTTATACCGAAAGATAGAATATTTTGGAAGAAATTTCGTAGTTTAACCACCCTAATTTTATTAGAAATTGACAGAGTTAAGAATTTACCTTTTAGCCATTGTTTAATCATAATATTTAATATTTTAGTTTAATGTATAAATCATATCTTTTATATTGCTAACATTTTTGTAAGCATCTAATTTTCTTATAAATTTATGACTATTTTCAATTTTGATAACAACCTCACACTATTTTCACAAATACCATGAGGAGGATTAAAGGTGTTCAATCCTAAATTAATCGAAGACCCAGAAAAAAACATAAGGTGATGATATATTAATTTTGTTTTTGATTTCACGTTATAAAGAGGTAAAAATCAATAACTTACGTTTTATAACAACCATCTACCAATACATCAAAGAACACTTTTAATTAATACTTTTACAAAAGTAAATAACTTATTTCTAAATAACAAACCAAATAAAAAAATATTGGTGTAAATAGATATATCATTACCAAACTTAATTTTAAAGAAACCGTATAACCCGTTCTATAAAATGCTAAATAATAAAGTTGCATTTAATACTTGAATCTACGCCCTCTATCAAAAAAACAAAAATCATTTGTATTTTCAGAAAAAATCGTATATTTGCATCCGAAAAACAAAGGGCCGCGTAGCTCAACTGAATAGAGTAGCTGACTACGGATCAGCAGGTTGCAGGTTTGACTCCTGTCGCGGTCACTTCTCCGTCAAATGTTTCCAATATCGGACAGGCATATTTTTCCTATGTAATCGCGGATTCATACGTTCTTTGATAGCAATGGATTTGAAATAGCCTTTCCAAAGTTGCTGAAAAAAATATTCCTCTTTATCTGCTATTCCCTTTTCCAATTTGCCGGTGATAAAATGGGCTGTTTTCTCCTCAAAGGTTACTTCCGTAACAGTTTGTAAATCATAATAGTATCCATATTGCCGTTTCAAATCATAAATAAGCCATTTCTGATCAGAAAAACGGTCCTTAAAATGCGAAATGGCGAGTGGAATAACATTATGTACCGGTTCAAAAGCAGCGAAAAAAACTCCGTCAATGGTTTTTTGAAAACGTACAAATTGCATGATTCGAATACGTTCCCCATCCACTTTTTTCCATATTTTGGAAACTTCCAACACATCCGCATCGCCAAAATTCAGTTCAATACGTTGAGCGGCGTCAATCGCTTTACGGAAATAGCGAAAAAGTAACATGTCAACCTGCAAAAGTTCCGACAACCAACATTCACAAGCCATGTTAAGAGCCGACGGGGAGAGTTTTTTCAATAATCCTTTCCATACGCGATCGGATTTTTCCTGAACCGTACATACCTTTACCACCTCGTCATAAAACAAGGGCAAAAGCTCCCCGTCCTCCAACAATAAATCGGGAAAAGTTCTCCGGAAATAAGCATCAAACAAGGCGCTCAACAATCCCTCAAATGTTTTATCATATAAAAATACAACCATTTAAGTAAGCCAATTTTACACACCTATTCCTTGCAAATATAAACTTTATTCCCTAAAAACTAATTCCAACTGTCCTTCTTCTTTCTTTTTTTTGTTCGATTTAGCCACTAACAAAGCTCTCACATTCTCCGGTTTCACCTCATTGATTGTTTGGACCGTTAATTCGTGACAAGTAATAAAATATTGCGCCTTTTTCATCACAATTCCTATTTTTTTCAATTGATAAGCGCCCAATTGCGAATACCGGCGTGAAGCGGCAATCAATTTAGCCGATTTAACCCCAATACCCGGCACGCGTAATAGCATTTCATAATCAGCCTTATTAACATCCACCGGAAATTGTTCAGGATGTCGCAAAGCCCATGCTAATTTAGGGTCAACTTCCAAATCAAGTTCAGGATAAGAATCATTCACTATCTCATCCACCTTAAATTGATAAAAACGCATCAACCAATCTGCCTGATACAAACGGTTTTCCCGTACCAATGGCGGTTGATTCAGCGCAGGCAAACGCTTGTCATAGACATTCACCGAGACATACCCCGAATAGTAAACACGTCTCATCGCGGGACGTTGATAAAGAGCTGAAGAGAGAAAAAGAATATCCTTATCCGTTTCCGGCGTAGCACCTACAATGATCTGTGTACTTTGTCCGGCGGGAGCAAAACGCGGAGCGTGCCGGTATTTCTTCCGATCCTCGCTACTTTCCAAAACCCCTTGCTGAATATATTTCATCGGTTCGAACACACTTTTGAAATTCTTTTCGGGAGCCAAACGTTTCAAGCTATTTTCATTGGGAATCTCAATATTCACACTAATACGGTCTGCATACATTCCAGCCTCATGAACCTGTTCGCGACTCGCTCCTGGAATGCTTTTCAAATGAATATATCCATTGAAACGATGTTGCTGACGCAAATCTTTTGCCACACGCACCATCCGTTCCATCGTATAATCAGGATTACGCACCACTCCCGAACTCAAAAATAATCCTTCAATATAGTTACGACGATAAAACTCTATGGTCAAAGCTACCAGTTCCGAAACAGAAAACGTGGTTCTGCGCAAATCATTACTCTTGCGATTAATACAATAAGCACAATCGTATATGCAATAATTAGTAAGCATGATTTTTAATAAAGAAATACAACGCCCGTCTTCCGCAAAACTATGGCAAATTCCCCATCCACCTACAGTATTCCCCAATCCTCCTCTCATATTGGAACGAACCGTCCCGCTGGATGAACATGAAACATCATACTTAGCCGATTCAGCCAGTATCCTTAATTTCTCAAGTACATCCTCATTCATAAATCTATTTTCGGGATTAGTTTGTATTAAAATGTTTAAATTTACTATTAAGTTCATGCCCTGAATTAGTGATTGCTCTACTAGCAGCATAAAACAAAGAATCTTTCTCAATATAATCTTCCGACAATATCCATTCCTTCGTCAACTTAAACCAAATGGTTTCGGCATATTCAGATGGGGAGAACAGACTGGAAAAATGGTAATAAATAATCCTCCGCTCTTCCACAGGGTATTCTCTCTCGAATCCTATTTGACTTATTGACGCTGGCATTGTCCATAAAATGATTATCTGCAATCATACCACAACCCTCAAAATTATTGAAACCTCGCCAAATTGACGAGGCTTTTCTTGCATTTAAAATAGATGAGATGCTCACACACCCGTTATTTGAACTTTTGCGAGTTCTTCCGTAAAGATACGGATTTTTTCGTTAATCTTATCAATGGTAGTTTGACTTGGATTTCTAATTCCGAAAACATAGTGTCTCATTTGGGCTTCATTCATATCACAAATACGAGCAAATACACAAGCTGATAGGTATGATATTGTATAATCCATTGGTGGAATCAGCATAAAGCCTATTTGACTCTCCCAATGGGTCAGTTGTTTATTTATCTAATTTTTTAAATATAGATTTGCATGATTTATTTATTTTAATAAAACATTGTAAAAGATATAAATATATAATACCTTTGCAGCGCATGAGAGTTTCTAACAATGAGGTTATTTTCTTTTCCAATCAGTAAAAGCATTGCAGAGTAATATCTCCTTTATTAAGATTTCTATTGCGCGATTATTTTATTTATTATTTTATTATTTACTTTATTTTTTATTAGATGAACATTTTTATTGCGGGATTAAGCTACAACATTAGCGATTCCGAGTTAGGAGAATTATTTGCAGAGTACGGAGAAATCACTTCGGCAAAGGTTATTACGGACAGGGAAACCGGTCGTTCCAAAGGTTACGGTTTTGTAGAAATGGAAGATGAAGTTGCAGGGAACAAAGCTATTGAGGAGTTAAATGAAACGGAAATTGACGGAAAGACTATTTCTGTTTCTGTTGCCCGTCCTAAAAGTGATGCCCCTCGTCGGAGCAATTATAGCGGCGGCGGTAGCAATTACAATCGAGGCGGCGGTTCAGGTCGCAGTAATGGTGGCGGTTATGGTAGCGGTCGTAACAGATATTAATCTGAACGAAATTTACCTCCGTTTATAAATAATAAAGAACTTCGCTTTTCAATAGAGAGGCGAAGTTTTTTTTATATTTGGGCCGGCATAATCCAAGCGTCTTCACAAGATTTCTTTCGCCTTAACAACAATAATTTCCGATAGGCATCTTCTATTGTCGAAAAAGACATAGCGCTGATACACTCTACTCCTTCAATCTTTATTATCCTTGCATCGGGACAACCGTTTTTCTTTAAAATCATTATATTCCTCTGGATTGATTGAGAATTTCCTGCAAGCGAAGTAATGATGTGATATTTTCTAACCTTTTTGACAGTTGTTTTCTTTTCTTTTGAAAGAACTGCCGGACGGTGAATAGCGGTAGTCGCATTTTTTATTTCTTTGATTTCTTCTTTAACCGGTTCCGGCGCTTTTTGTTCCGTTACCGTTTCATTATTCCTCATTTCTTCTTCTATGAGCTTTATCATAGGAATATGGGCACGAGGACGTTTGAAGATATCCGAACCTAGCAACTGTGCATAATTTTTCTCATCTACAGTTGTATTTTCAACCGAAGGAGAGAAAAAAAGGAAAAAAAACATTCCTGCTGCAGTAGCCACCGCATAACGAAAAAATGGGGGAAGAGTATTATTTGTCCTTTCCTTCCTTTTAGAACTTGCGTCCAATTCGGAAATGAGGAATAATGAAACGGAAACGGAACAAAAAGCGCCGGAACCGGTTAAAGAAGAAATCAAAGAAATAAAAAATGCGACTACCGCTATTCACCGTCCGGCAGTTCTTACAAAAGAAAAGAAAACAACTGTCAAAAAGGTTAGAAAATATCACATCATTACTTCGCTTGCAGGAAATTCTCAATCAATCCAGAGGAATATAATGATTTTAAAGAAAAACGGTTGTCCCGATGCAAGGATAATAAAGATTGAAGGAGTAGAGTGTATCAGCGCTATGTCTTTTTCGACAATAGAAGATGCCTATCGGAAATTATTGTTGTTAAGGCGAAAGAAATCTTGTGAAGACGCTTGGATTATGCCGGCCCAAATATAAAAAAAACTTCGCCTCTCTATTGAAAAGCGAAGTTCTTTATTATTTATAAACGGAGGTAAATTTCGTTCAGATTAATATCTGTTACGACCGCTACCATAACCGCCACCATTACTGCGACCTGAACCGCCGCCTCGATTGTAATTGCTACCGCCGCCGCTATAATTGCTCCGACGAGGGGCATCACTTTTAGGACGGGCAACAGAAACAGAAATAGTCTTTCCGTCAATTTCCGTTTCATTTAACTCCTCAATAGCTTTGTTCCCTGCAACTTCATCTTCCATTTCTACAAAACCGTAACCTTTGGAACGACCGGTTTCCCTGTCCGTAATAACCTTTGCCGAAGTGATTTCTCCGTACTCTGCAAATAATTCTCCTAACTCGGAATCGCTAATGTTGTAGCTTAATCCCGCAATAAAAATGTTCATCTAATAAAAAATAAAGTAAATAATAAAATAATAAATAAAATAATCGCGCAATAGAAATCTTAATAAAGGAGATATTACTCTGCAATGCTTTTACTGATTGGAAAAGAAAATAACCTCATTGTTAGAAACTCTCATGCGCTGCAAAGGTATTATATATTTATATCTTTTACAATGTTTTATTAAAATAAATAAATCATGCAAATCTATATTTAAAAAATTAGATAAATAAACAACTGACCCATTGGGAGAGTCAAATAGGCTTTATGCTGATTCCACCAATGGATTATACAATATCATACCTATCAGCTTGTGTATTTGCTCGTATTTGTGATATGAATGAAGCCCAAATGAGACACTATGTTTTCGGAATTAGAAATCCAAGTCAAACTACCATTGATAAGATTAACGAAAAAATCCGTATCTTTACGGAAGAACTCGCAAAAGTTCAAATAACGGGTGTGTGAGCATCTCATCTATTTTAAATGCAAGAAAAGCCTCGTCAATTTGGCGAGGTTTCAATAATTTTGAGGGTTGTGGTATGATTGCAGATAATCATTTTATGGACAATGCCAGCGTCAATAAGTCAAATAGGATTCGAGAGAGAATACCCTGTGGAAGAGCGGAGGATTATTTATTACCATTTTTCCAGTCTGTTCTCCCCATCTGAATATGCCGAAACCATTTGGTTTAAGTTGACGAAGGAATGGATATTGTCGGAAGATTATATTGAGAAAGATTCTTTGTTTTATGCTGCTAGTAGAGCAATCACTAATTCAGGGCATGAACTTAATAGTAAATTTAAACATTTTAATACAAACTAATCCCGAAAATAGATTTATGAATGAGGATGTACTTGAGAAATTAAGGATACTGGCTGAATCGGCTAAGTATGATGTTTCATGTTCATCCAGCGGGACGGTTCGTTCCAATATGAGAGGAGGATTGGGGAATACTGTAGGTGGATGGGGAATTTGCCATAGTTTTGCGGAAGACGGGCGTTGTATTTCTTTATTAAAAATCATGCTTACTAATTATTGCATATACGATTGTGCTTATTGTATTAATCGCAAGAGTAATGATTTGCGCAGAACCACGTTTTCTGTTTCGGAACTGGTAGCTTTGACCATAGAGTTTTATCGTCGTAACTATATTGAAGGATTATTTTTGAGTTCGGGAGTGGTGCGTAATCCTGATTATACGATGGAACGGATGGTGCGTGTGGCAAAAGATTTGCGTCAGCAACATCGTTTCAATGGATATATTCATTTGAAAAGCATTCCAGGAGCGAGTCGCGAACAGGTTCATGAGGCTGGAATGTATGCAGACCGTATTAGTGTGAATATTGAGATTCCCAATGAAAATAGCTTGAAACGTTTGGCTCCCGAAAAGAATTTCAAAAGTGTGTTCGAACCGATGAAATATATTCAGCAAGGGGTTTTGGAAAGTAGCGAGGATCGGAAGAAATACCGGCACGCTCCGCGTTTTGCTCCCGCCGGACAAAGTACACAGATCATTGTAGGTGCTACGCCGGAAACGGATAAGGATATTCTTTTTCTCTCTTCAGCTCTTTATCAACGTCCCGCGATGAGACGTGTTTACTATTCGGGGTATGTCTCGGTGAATGTCTATGACAAGCGTTTGCCTGCGCTGAATCAACCGCCATTGGTACGGGAAAACCGTTTGTATCAGGCAGATTGGTTGATGCGTTTTTATCAATTTAAGGTGGATGAGATAGTGAATGATTCTTATCCTGAACTTGATTTGGAAGTTGACCCTAAATTAGCATGGGCTTTGCGACATCCTGAACAATTTCCGGTGGATGTTAATAAGGCTGATTATGAAATGCTATTACGCGTGCCGGGTATTGGGGTTAAATCGGCTAAATTGATTGCCGCTTCACGCCGGTATTCGCAATTGGGCGCTTATCAATTGAAAAAAATAGGAATTGTGATGAAAAAGGCGCAATATTTTATTACTTGTCACGAATTAACGGTCCAAACAATCAATGAGGTGAAACCGGAGAATGTGAGAGCTTTGTTAGTGGCTAAATCGAACAAAAAAAAGAAAGAAGAAGGACAGTTGGAATTAGTTTTTAGGGAATAAAGTTTATATTTGCAAGGAATAGGTGTGTAAAATTGGCTTACTTAAATGGTTGTATTTTTATATGATAAAACATTTGAGGGATTGTTGAGCGCCTTGTTTGATGCTTATTTCCGGAGAACTTTTCCCGATTTATTGTTGGAGGACGGGGAGCTTTTGCCCTTGTTTTATGACGAGGTGGTAAAGGTATGTACGGTTCAGGAAAAATCCGATCGCGTATGGAAAGGATTATTGAAAAAACTCTCCCCGTCGGCTCTTAACATGGCTTGTGAATGTTGGTTGTCGGAACTTTTGCAGGTTGACATGTTACTTTTTCGCTATTTCCGTAAAGCGATTGACGCCGCTCAACGTATTGAACTGAATTTTGGCGATGCGGATGTGTTGGAAGTTTCCAAAATATGGAAAAAAGTGGATGGGGAACGTATTCGAATCATGCAATTTGTACGTTTTCAAAAAACCATTGACGGAGTTTTTTTCGCTGCTTTTGAACCGGTACATAATGTTATTCCACTCGCCATTTCGCATTTTAAGGACCGTTTTTCTGATCAGAAATGGCTTATTTATGATTTGAAACGGCAATATGGATACTATTATGATTTACAAACTGTTACGGAAGTAACCTTTGAGGAGAAAACAGCCCATTTTATCACCGGCAAATTGGAAAAGGGAATAGCAGATAAAGAGGAATATTTTTTTCAGCAACTTTGGAAAGGCTATTTCAAATCCATTGCTATCAAAGAACGTATGAATCCGCGATTACATAGGAAAAATATGCCTGTCCGATATTGGAAACATTTGACGGAGAAGTGACCGCGACAGGAGTCAAACCTGCAACCTGCTGATCCGTAGTCAGCTACTCTATTCAGTTGAGCTACGCGGCCCTTTGTTTTTCGGATGCAAATATACGATTTTTTCTGAAAATACAAATGATTTTTGTTTTTTTGATAGAGGGCGTAGATTCAAGTATTAAATGCAACTTTATTATTTAGCATTTTATAGAACGGGTTATACGGTTTCTTTAAAATTAAGTTTGGTAATGATATATCTATTTACACCAATATTTTTTTATTTGGTTTGTTATTTAGAAATAAGTTATTTACTTTTGTAAAAGTATTAATTAAAAGTGTTCTTTGATGTATTGGTAGATGGTTGTTATAAAACGTAAGTTATTGATTTTTACCTCTTTATAACGTGAAATCAAAAACAAAATTAATATATCATCACCTTATGTTTTTTTCTGGGTCTTCGATTAATTTAGGATTGAACACCTTTAATCCTCCTCATGGTATTTGTGAAAATAGTGTGAGGTTGTTATCAAAATTGAAAATAGTCATAAATTTATAAGAAAATTAGATGCTTACAAAAATGTTAGCAATATAAAAGATATGATTTATACATTAAACTAAAATATTAAATATTATGATTAAACAATGGCTAAAAGGTAAATTCTTAACTCTGTCAATTTCTAATAAAATTAGGGTGGTTAAACTACGAAATTTCTTCCAAAATATTCTATCTTTCGGTATAAGGAAAAATTTGAATCAATTGGGTAGAATTTATGGTACTGATAAAATAGGGAGTCATTATTATACACCTCATTATATGACCCATTTAAAAAAATTTAGACATAAAAAAATTAATTTATTCGAAATAGGAGTTGGCGGTTATGAAAAGCCATATGAGGGGGGGAAATCTTTAAGAATGTGGAAAAAATATTTTCCATTTGGGCGAATTTTCAGTATAGATATTTATGATAAATCCGCTATTCAAGAAAAGCGAATAAAAATATTCAAAGGAAGTCAAACGGATAAAAGTTTTTTAGATATGGTTACAAAAGAAATAGGTGATATTGACATTATTATAGATGATGGTAGCCATATTAATGAACACATAATAGAAACATTTAATATTTTATTTCCAAAACTAAAGGATGGTGGTATTTATGTTATTGAAGATACCCAAACATCTTATTGGCCGGATTGGGGCGGTGATAGCGAAAATTTAAATAATCCGAAAACAGCGATGAATTATTTTAAAAGTTTGACAGATGCATTAAATAATCAAGAATTTATAAATCCTAATTATAAGCAAAATTATTTTGATAGAAAAATAGTTTCAATGCATTTTTATCACAACTTAATATTCATTTATAAAGGAAATAACAATGAAAAATCAAATCTGATTCTTAAATAGACCTAATTAAATAAGGTTCATACTTCGTTCGAGGCTATCCCCGAACGAAGATATTGTTTCTTACTTCAGTTGCATTTAATACTTGAATCTACCACCACATTTTTATAAGGTTTGTCTTTCCAATCATCGGTTGCCATAGAGATTGAAGCTAACCCTGTGTTGAGGGGAAATTCCATACTTGCTAATAGCCTGACGATGTTTAGCGGTGGGATAGCCTTTATTGCGATTCCATTCGTACATGGGAAATTCTGCATGGAGTTGAGTCATGTAGTCGTCTCTGTAAGTTTTTGCCAGAATGGAAGCGGCTGCTATGGAAAGGTATATCCCGTCTCCTTTAATAACGGTAGTATGAGGAACACCGGAATATTGTTTGAAACGATTGCCGTCTATTAATATATGTTCGGGATGTATGTTCAAGGAATCTATTGCATGATGCATCGCTAAAAAAGAAGCGTTCAGAATGTTTATCTGGTCTATTTCTTCGGGTGAAACCACTCCTATTGCCCATGCCAATGCTTCTTGTTGAATAACGTTGCGCAAAGCGCATCGCTGCTTTTCCGATAAGAGTTTGGAATCGTTCAGGTATTCGTTTCGAAAATCGTTGGGGAAAATAACTGCGGCAGCGTAAACCGGTCCGGCTAAGCAGCCTCTTCCGGCTTCGTCGCAACCAACCTCGAGTACGTTTTTATTCAGATAAGGAAGTAACATAATGGTTTAGTAAGTCTCCCACGAGGAATGTACTTCCTCCCACAAAGATGAAATCGTTGGGGTGGCTCTTTTCCTGAGCAGCTTTTACTGCGGTAATAACGTTGGGATAAGAGTCGCCTTTGAGTCCTGTGGAGTGAGCTGCCCGCATTAATTCATTTTCGGGTAAAGCTCTGGGAATACCAGCTTTGGTGAAATAATACAAGGCATTTTGAGGTAGTAAGGTTAGTACTCCGTGAATGTCTTTATCATTCACCATCCCGATGACAAAGTGGAGTTGATTGAATTTCTCTTTTTTCAGTTGGTTAACTATACAAGTGATTCCTGCGACATTGTGTCCGGCGTCGCAAACAAGCGCCGGTTGGTTTGACAATCTTTGCCAACGTCCCAAAAATCCGGTCAATTTCGTTACATGGGCAAAACCGTCGTGTACGTTTTTTGAGGTTATCCGGTATCTTTTTTTCTTCAGTTGATTGATAACGGAGAGCAAGGTATTTGTGTTTTTCAGTTGATACAGACCTTCCATTTCACCGAAAAAGGTTTCATATAAGTCGGTATGATAGATGATCCGGTGATTTTCTTCGTCTGTTTCTGCACTTAAAAGTAGATTTTCTTCTTCGGCAAAAATAATCGGTGCATCCCGTTTTTCAGCCGTTCGTACAAATACGGGTTTTGTTTCCATCACTGTTTCGCCTATCACAACAGGAGTATTTTGTTTGATGATACCCGCTTTCTCTGTTGCTATTTCTTCCAAAGCGCCTCCTAGAAATTGAGTATGATCGAAGCTGATATTGGTAATAACGGATACGTCGGGACAAATAATATTCGTACAGTCTAGTCGTCCGCCCAAACCAACTTCTATAACTGCTACGTCCACGCGAGAATCTGCGAAATAACGAAAAGCCATAGCAGTAGTTAACTCAAAAAAAGACGCATGCAAATGCTCAAAGAAAGCGCGATGTTGTTCCACAAAACGAACTACATATTCCTCCCCTATGGGTTGCCCATTTACTCGAATACGTTCGCGAAAATCCATTAGATGAGGCGAAGTGTAAAGTCCCGTTTTATAACCCGCTTTCTGAAGAATAGCCGACAAAGTGTGCGAGCAAGAACCTTTTCCATTCGTTCCTCCGATATGAATGGTTTTGTATAATGTATGCGAATGGGAAAAGTGATCGTCTAATTCGCAAGTGTTCGCTAATCCTTCTTTATAGGCGATCCCTCCTATTTGTTGAAACATAGGTACGTTGTTGTACAAATAATGTAACGTATCTTGGTAATTCATTTCGGAAGCCTTTTCCTTTTTTGAGGTCAGAATATTCGATACATTTACTAACTCTTTAATCACGATGCACAAAATTAGTCGTTTTAAATAACAAACGCAAACGGAAGTAAAAAATATGGAAAACGCCCTCAATTTTGAGATCGGCTCACACTAATGGGTATTTTGGATTTAAAATTTGGGGCGCCACATTGCGAAAAGCAGAAAAAGATAATCCCACAGCAATTGTGAAATAGCTTCAAAGAGGAGGAAAATCAAAAATTGTGAAGAATTTAAAAGCTTAGTCTTACATCTATGCCGACTTGCATGGGTTTTCCCGCTTGTGCAAAGCCGTTTCCGAATGATTCGAAATAAAAAGTAGCATACTTTTTATCTAAGGCATTTCGTATCCATAGATCAATTTGTGTTTTTCCCTTCAAAGCACAGATTCTTCCATTCAACGTACCATAAAGTTTCTGCACTGCATCGTTATCCTCTGTCCAATAGATTTTTCCTGTTCCGGTGTAATTGACATGAAAGTGGAGAAGATCCAAAAAAGAATTTGCATGGAACCTTATGGCATACTGTCCGCTAAACGAAAACGTCTGTTCGGGCACAAAGGGGACGCGATTGCCACTGTAATCTACGACCAGCTCGTTGTTCTTATCTAATTTGTTGGTTACATAATTTGTCAAAGTGGCTTGTGTATATCCGTAGTTAGCATGAATAGAAAAGACATCGGTAAGATCGGCGCGAAAAGCTGCTTCCACACCATAACTACGACTGTAACCGGCATTTACCATAGCACGCCCCAATCCACTTTTAGCGAATCTTACTATTTGTTGGTTTTCTATATGAGTGTGGAACATGGCAATATCTGCCAAAAACCTGTTTTGCCACAAAGTGAGGTGAGTGCCCAATTCGTAATTCCAACTATATTCCGGTTTATAATGGATTTGGGGAACTATCTCATTGGGCAGAATCTCTGGTCTTTGTATGATCACGTCTTGAATAAGTTCCGGGAACATTTGAATGTTATACCCGCCACTTCGATATCCGCGTCCGGCAGAAATGTAAATATTGTTTCCTTTGTCAAACGAATAACGTAAGGCGAATTTTGGGAGCAATGAAGAGAAAGAGTTTTTCTTTTCACCGTTCATCTCGTTATCTTTTGTCTGTATCCCGCTTATAGATATTTCGTTCAGATAGGATTCTGTGCTAAGGGGAGCTTGATTATGGTATGTAAGTTTTGTTTGCTCATAGTCTATACGCAATCCGAGAACAAAACTCAGGTTTGTAAATAATACGTCGTTGAAGGTAGATTGATGATAGAGTGCAACCCCCAAAATCGGAGTATCGTACAAACCGGAGATGAGCATGGTATCACTCATTATCTTTCTGCTCGAAGAGGAATTTTCGTAAGTGTAGTCTATCCTCTTTTGCATCTCTCTTATTCCATCTTCTTTAATGGTTACGGAGGAAGTGGTTTTCAATTGTTGGTAAAAACCGAAAACTCCTGTTATCCATTCCCAACGATAATTTTGACGGCTTTTAAACACAATCTCTTCCGTAAGCGTTTTTTGATTTTGGTGTTGAATACCAAAATAACTGTTGCCGGGAGAAAAATCTTCATCTATAACCATGCCATCAGTAAGATGCTGAAAACCGGTAATTGAGTTAAAAATAAAACTTGCCCCCGAATATTCCGTATTTAGCCCGATGTTTGCCATGCCGCGGTAATAACTGCTTTCATCGTTATAGGCAGGAGCAAAGGAAGTATCGGATTGCTTGTCCGAGCGTCCGTAGGGGTAACCTCCCTGGTCGCTATACTCGTAATTAAGGTTCAGGTCAAATTTCAAGTCTGGAAAAGGAATGTAAATAGTGCGTATTCGTCCGCCTCCGGCATCAATGCGGTCTATCTTTTTGTTTAGAAAAGTATTATCGAAAAAACCTCCTGCATGTTCGTAGAAACCTCCTGCAGAAAATGCCAATTTCTCGGAAGTATGTTGGTAATGGGTAAATGAAGCATTGTAATTGTCATACATGGCAGCAGTCAGGCGTACGTCCGTTCCCTGGTAATTGAATGGAGATTTGGTATAAGCTCGGATAAGTCCGCCCATCGTATTGCGTCCGTAAAGCGTTCCTTGCGGACCGCGCAATACGTCAATTCGGTCTATGTCGGCGTAATTGAAATCGTAAGCGGATTTATCTATATAAGGTATATTATCCACGTAAAGCCCCACCGCAGGAGTATTCATTCGAGAACCGATACCGCGGATATAAATCGCAGAGGTGAGTTTGGAACCGTAATCGGGAATAAAGATGTTAGGTACGAGAGCGGTAAGGTTTTTCATGGAAGATACTCCGTTAGCTCTCAGATCATCCTGTGAAAGAAGAGTAACGGAAAGGGGTTGTTCGCGCAAGTTTCCGTATCCTTTCGGATCACCGAACACAACAATTTCTTCCACACTTATTGTTCTCACCGTATCTTGTTGCAGAGAGTCTACGGGTAATCTGTCTGCCATACTCTGAGCGGCTGGGAAAATCAATGTAAAAATAATTACATATTTTTTCATATAATGATTCACATTTTGCTGATGCTTAAATCTATGTTGAAACAACAAATAAGATTGAGAAATTGTTCAAAAATATGAATTCATTTCATTTAATCTGCACTTTTTCTCCGTAGCTAAATAGCCATTGGAATACAATAATAAGCATTTTACGAGACAAATGCAAGTAAAAAGGTATTTCTTTATGAAAAATAGTAATGTTTCAACTGAAGAAGTAATGATATTAAAAAGGGAACACTTTCCGAAGAAAATACTCCCTTTCTGATCCATTCGTACTATATTAAATTCTTAATGCTACCACATCAGGCAACCTCCCAACGTTACATCAAGAATCCCAGCAATACCCCCGCAGCAACTGCCGAACCGATAACTCCCGCTACATTTGGTCCCATAGCATGCATCAACAAGTAATTGGTCGGGTCGTATTCCAGACCAACTATCTGGGAAATACGCGCCGAGTCGGGAACAGCCGATACACCGGCATTACCGATGAGCGGATTAATTTTATTACCTTTCTTCAAAAATAGGTTGAAGAACTTAACGAACACCACGCCAGCGCCTGTAGCCAGAAAGAATGATATGGCTCCTAAAATGAAAATCAATACGGAATTCCACGTCAAGAACTGGGAAGCCTGTGTGGAAGCTCCCACCGTTAAACCCAACAGAATAGTTATCGTATCAATCAGCGGACCGCTTGCCGTATTTGCCAAACGACGGGTTACACCACTTTCTTTCAACAAATTACCGAAAAATAACATACCTAACAACGGAAGTCCCGAAGGAACCAGGAAAGTAGTCAGCAATAAACCCACGATAGGAAATATGACCTTTTCCGTATGAGACACCACGCGCGGCGGCTTCATACGAATCACTCTTTCCTTGTCCGTAGTAAACAAACGCATAACGGGCGGTTGAATCACCGGAACCAGCGCCATGTACGAATAAGCCGACACGGCAATAGCGCCCATCAAATTAGGAGCCAGCTTGGACGACAAGAAAATAGCCGTCGGTCCGTCGGCGCCGCCGATAATACCAATAGCCCCCGCTTGATTGGGCTCAAAGCCAATCATCAAAGCAATAACATACGCTCCAAAGATACCAAACTGTGCGGCAGCCCCGATTAACATTAGTTTCGGATTGGAAATAAGTGCCGAGAAGTCCGTCATAGCCCCGATACCCAAGAAGATAAGCGGTGGATACCAACCGGATGTTACTCCTTGATACAGGATATTCAGTACCGACCCTTGTTCATAAACGCCTACTTGAAGTCCTGCCGTCAAATTAAATGGAATGTTACCGATAAGAATACCAAATCCAATAGGTATTAACAACATCGGCTCAAATTCTTTAGCTACCGCCAGATAAATAAAGACAAGCCCAATCGCAATCATTACGAAATGTCCCACCGTGGCATTGGCAAATCCCGTATATTGCCAAAAATCAGCCATGTTGTGACTTAAAAATGTGATAAAATCTCCCATAGTTTTATTCGATTATTACAAGTTCTGCCCCCTCGAGCACAGAATCCCCTTTGTTTACTTTAATAGCGGCTACCTTTCCTTCTTTGGAAGCATTGATATTATTCTCCATTTTCATGGCTTCCAGAATAATAAGCGTTTGTCCCTTCTTCACCGCTTCTCCTTCTTTTACGCGAATATCAAGAACAATGCCTGGTAGCGGAGATTTTACAGCATCCTTTTTGCTGTCGGTTACCGGACGAGACACGACAGGATTACCACTTTCCGTTTTGGGGGCGGCGGCGGGGCGAGTAATTTTTTTAACAGGCGCTTTAGTTGGTTTATCAAACTCTACTTTATAGGGAGTGCCGTTCACCTCGACGCGAGCCATATTGTCGTCCACATCATTGACTGTCACGTTATAGACATTACCATTAATTTTATATTTATATTGTTTCATCTTTTCTTTTGCTTATTGAATTATAATTACTTTCTTGGAGTTTCGCGTAAAGTATAAATTTTTGAATTCCACGGAGAATACGTGCGTCTCACTTTCTGAATAGTCAAAATCATATCCTCTACATCGTGAACATCATTCGTATATTCATGCATGGCCATAGCAATGGCAGCATACTGTTCGCCGGAGAGCGTCCCTCCGAATTTTTCTTTAGCTTCCACCTTGTCCGTAATACCATGAGCCTTCATCGCATTACGTTTAGTCAACTTAAGAGAAACATTTCCTACAATCTTAAACGAAAGGAATAACAGCATCAAACCCACAAATACGACAAGCATCGCGATAACAGCCATCCCCCCCCCTGTTTTATCATATTTTTTGAAATTTTCAATCTTTTCATTCCTGTCTATTGTTTTATTGTTAGTGCTTGGAGTGACATAACTGCTTTCGCCACTGCCTTTTATTACCCAATTCGGGCTCCCGTCATCTTCACGTGCATAAGAATGGTCGGCAATTTGCCCCGCAGGAACTACAACCTCGTCTATCAACGTTTTCCCATTCGAATCGTACAAAGCAATATAATTTTCCTTATCAGGATCAAGCGTAAAACTCACATGAAACGTTCCTCTCGAAGGGATACCGTCCGCCCAAAACAAAGCATGCTGGCGAGAGCTGATTTTCGTCCATACATCGCTTTTGGGAATGGGATACTTCGTGGGGTTATTTCTGTCGTTAGTCAGGAAACAACCTTTCAAATCCACAGTAGCAAAAGAACTGTTGAATATTTCTATCCATGCACTTTGTATCCCATAATCGTCTTGGAAGTTAGTTTCGTTGACAACCAATACTTCATTAATCCTTAAACTGGAAGTGCTCTGAGCCTTTATCCCCCAGCAAAAGAAAACCGTTAACGCAATAAATATTCCTATTCTTTTTTTATTCATAACAAGGATGATTTTGTTTGTTATAATGGAATATTACCATGCTTTTTGGCAGGATTTGTCAACTTCTTGGTTTGCAACTGCTGCAAAGCGCGAATAACGCGGAAACGAGTATTTCTTGGCTCAATCACATCGTCAATATAACCATACTTTGCCGCATTGTATGGATTGGCAAAGAGTTTGGTATATTCCGCTTCTTTCTCTGCAATATAAGCCACTGGATCGGCAGCCTCTTTAGCTTCTTTGGCATACAATACCTCCACTGCGCCGGCACCACCCATTACGGCAATTTCAGCAGTAGGCCAGGCATAATTCATGTCGCCGCGAAGCTGTTTACAACTCATCACAATATGCGAACCTCCGTAAGATTTACGCAGCGTAACAGTTACCTTGGGAACCGTAGCTTCTCCATAAGCATAAAGCAATTTAGCACCATGAAGAATTACCCCGTTATACTCTTGTCCCGTACCCGGAAGGAATCCAGGAACATCCACCAATGTCACCAGAGGAATATTGAATGCGTCACAAAAACGAACAAAACGAGCTCCCTTGCGAGAAGCATTGCAATCCAATACACCTGCCAAAAACTTCGGCTGGTTGGCAACTATACCCACAGACTGTCCATTGAATCTTGCAAAGCCGATGATAATATTTTTGGCATAATCCTGTTGAACTTCCAAAAATTCACCATTATCCACCACCCCACCGATTACCTCATACATATCATAAGGCTTATTCGGACTGTCAGGGATTATTTCGTTCAATGAATCTTCCAAACGGTCTATCGGATCTGCACAAGCAAGCAAAGGAGCTTCTTCCAGATTATTTTGAGGAAGATAAGCAAGCAATCTGCGAATAGTTGCCAAACCTTCTTCTTCCGTAGCAGCCGTAAAATGAGTCACTCCCGACTTTCTCGCATGAACGCTTGCACCCCCCAAGTCTTCTTGGGTTACATCTTCACCTGTTACCGTTTTCACCACTTTTGGACCCGTCAGGAACATATAAGAAGTGCCTTCGGTCATCAGGGTAAAGTCCGTTAATGCCGGAGAATAAACCGCACCCCCTGCACAAGGACCAAAAATACCCGAAATCTGAGGAATAACACCCGAAGCCAATATATTACGTTGGAATATTTCCGAATAACCAGCCAAAGCATTAACGCCTTCCTGAATACGCGCGCCACCCGAATCGTTAATACCAATTACCGGAGCGCCCATTTTCATTGCCTTGTCCATTACCTTACATATTTTCTGAGACATGGTTTCCGACAGCGAACCGCCGAAAATGGTAAAATCTTGAGCAAATACATAAACCAAACGACCCTCAATCGTTCCATATCCCGTTACTACGCCGTCCCCCAGATAATGCTTCTTGTCTTGTCCGAAATTAGTACACCTGTGTTGCAAAAACATATCCAACTCCTCGAAACTACCTTCGTCCAATAATTGAGATATTCGTTCACGAGCGGTATATTTACCTTTTCCATGTTGTTTTTCAATAGCTTTTTCCCCACCGCCCAAACGAGCCTGTACACGGAGTTCTATAAGCTCTTTTACCTTTTCAAGTTGATTACTCATTGTTATATATGATTTTAATTATGTATTGGATAATCCTTAGCTCTTTTCACACAATTCCGTTAACACTCCTTGTGTTGATTTGGGGTGCAGGAATGCTATTTGAAGCCCTTCCGCACCTTTTCGAGGAGTTTTATCAATAAGACTGACTCCTTTACTCTCAATCTCGGTTAATGCGTTCGCTACGCCGTCGGTAACAGCAAAAGCAATGTGATGAACGCCTGCGCCCTTCTTTTCAAGAAATTTGGCGATGGAACTTTCGGGACTTGTAGGCTCTAATAATTCAATTTTTGTGTCGCCCACTTTCAGAAAAGCAGTTTTCACTTTCTGATCTTCCACCGTTTCAATATTGTAACAACTCAATCCCAATACGTTTTCATAATAAGGAAGAGCCTCCTCAATACTGTTTACGGCAATGCCTACGTGCTCAATATGCGAAATTTTCATGATAATATATTTTGGTTAACATTCATATACGATAACTTTTTTTATAAAAAGCGGTGCAAAGTAAGAGAATTCCCCTACAATACGAAAATCATTCTGCAATAATATTTATCTTAAAAAAACATATCACCGTCACTTTTTTGTTCTTAATTTAAATTTAACTTAATTTGAAAGCCTTTGTTTTGTAAGAACATTGAAATTTGCCTTTAATAAATCCGTTTAGTTTACCTTTAATCATTTGCTTGCGAAGAGGCGATATCTGATCAATAAAAAGTTTTCCATCCAGATGATCAAATTCATGCTGCATCACACGCGCCAAATACCCTTCAACCATTTCATCATGTTCCATAAAATGTTCATCCATATACTTCACATGAACCCTATTGGGTCTTTTCACATTCTCATGAATACCGGGGAGGCTTAAACAACCCTCCTCTACATCCGTTTCCTCACCCTCCGTCTCCAAAATACGAGCATTGATAAAAACCTTCCGAAAGCCTTTATATTCAGGATATTGGTCGGAAAATGGTTCCAAGGTAATCACTACAATGCGAAGCGGCAAGCCAATTTGATTTCCCGCCAAACCCACTCCGTCCGCTCTATCCATCGTTTCAAACATATTGCTTATCAACTCGTCCAAATGTGGATAATCCGGAGTAATATCCTCTGCAACCTTACGCAAAACAGGTTGTCCGTATAAATAAACAGGTAATATCATATATTAATTCAAAAACTCAAAAGCCCAAACGCCCACTTTCCAAATACGTCTGAAGAATAATCACGGCGCTTATTTCATCTACCAAAGCCTTATTTTGCCGGTCTTTTTTTTTCAAACCGGCATCCCGTATCGTCCGTTGCGCCAATACGGAAGTAAAACGCTCATCAACCAATTTGACAGGCATATCCGGCAAATGTTTTCTTAATATGCGGACAAAAGCGTCCACATATTTCCCGTTTTCCGACGCTTCATTGTTCATTTGTTTAGGTGACCCTATAACGATACACTCCACCGGTTCTGTTTTCACATAATCCAAGATAAATTCCAATACCTCGCCTCCCGAAACAGTTGTCAATCCGTTTGCTATCATCTGCATCACATCGCTCACAGCTATTCCCGTACGTTTTTTTCCGTAATCTATTGCCAATATTCGTCCCATAGAGCGGCAAAGTTACGACTAATATCATAAAAAGAAAAAGGATTTCTCAACAAATCAAAAAGACGACTTCACGTATTAAAAGAGGAAAGAATATCCTGTTATTCGTTGTCGATTTTTTATTAAATATACAACAATGATACATCAAAATGTATTAATTTTGCCTTCGGTTTTAATTATAACTTAAATGTTACAAAAAATGAAAATAGCTATTGTCGGTGCAAGTGGTGCGGTGGGACAGGAATTTTTGCATGTGCTTGACGAAAGAAATTTTCCGTTGGACGAATTGGTTTTATTTGGTTCCGAACGGAGTGCTGGAAGCAAATATACCTTTCGAGATAAAAAAATAGAAGTCAAACTCATGGAACATAACGATGATTTCAAGGGGGTGAGTATTGCTTTTGTTTCGGCAGGAGCAACCGTGTCGAAAGAGTTTGAAAAAGATATTACCAAATACGGAGCGATAATGATTGATAATTCCAGTGCATTCCGTATGGACGATGATGTACCTTTGGTGGTGCCGGAAGTGAATATAAGTGATGCCAAAAAGTGTCCGCGACGTGTGATAGCCAATCCGAATTGTACTACCATACAAATGGTAGTGGCTTTGAAAGCAATCGAAGATATTGCACACATCAAATCGGTGCACGTATCCACATATCAAGCAGCAAGCGGAGCCGGAGCAACCGCCATGAAAGAGCTGTACGAACAATATCGCCAAGTTTTGGCGGGAGAAGAAGTGAAAGTCGAAAAGTTTGCTTTTCAATTGGCTTTCAATCTGATACCCCAAGTAGATGTGTTTACCGAAAACAACTACACGAAAGAAGAAATGAAAATGTATCACGAAACGCGCAAGATTATGCATTCCGACATAAAAGTAAGCGCTACCTGTGTACGGGTACCCTCGTTGAGAGCGCATTCGGAAAGTATTTGGATAGAAACTGAGCGTCCTGTTTCGGTAGAAGAAGCTCGTACTGCTTTTACGAGGGCAGAAGGCGTGGTTTTGCAAGATAATCCGGCGGAAAAAGTATATCCGATGCCCTTGTTTTTGACAGGAAAAGATCCGGTTTATGTGGGACGTGTCCGCAAAGATTTGACCAATGAAAACGGACTTACGTTTTGGTGCGTAAGCGACCAAATCAGGAAAGGAGCGGCATTGAATGCCGTACAAATCGCCGAATATTTGATTAGAGAAAAAGAATACTCATTAAGCGTATGCCATTATAATAATTGAAACATGGATATTTTCGCACATAGACACATTGGCATCAATGCAAAGGATATGGAAATCATGCTGAAGAAAATCGGCGTAACATCCTTGAACAAATTAATTGAAAAAACGATACCTACCGACATCTTGCTGAAAGAACCCTTAGTATTGCCCGAAGCGCTTTCCGAATACGAATATGCCAAACATATCGACGAGTTGGCACATAAAAACAAACTCTTTACTTCGTATATCGGGAGTGGATGGTACAATACCGTTACTCCGGCAGTAATACAGCGAAATGTGTTTGAGAATCCCGTATGGTACACTTCATACACTCCTTATCAGGCAGAAGTATCACAAGGACGATTGGAAGCGCTGATGAATTTCCAAACGGCAATATGCGACCTTACTGCCATGCCCGTCGCCAATTGCTCTTTGCTGGACGAAGCTACTGCAGCAGCAGAAGCTGTTACAATGATGTATGCCTTGCGATCGCGGGAACAACAAAAAGCAAAAGCCAATGTGGTTTTTATTGACGAAAACATTTTTCCACAAACATTGGCAGTGGTAACTACACGCGCGCTTCCCCAAGGTATTAAAATAAGAATAGGAAAATATCAAGACATAGAATTTTCTTCCGATTTATTTGCCTGCCTTTTGCAATATCCCAACTCCAACGGGAGCATTGAAAACTATGCTGCATTCACTCAAAGCGCACACGAGGAAGGTTGCAAAGTGGCGGTTGCCGCCGACATATTAAGTTTGGCATTGCTTGTTCCACCCGGTGAATGGGGGGCGGATATTGTATTGGGAAGTACGCAACGTTTGGGCACTCCTTTATTTTATGGAGGACCTTCGGCAGCGTATTTTGCTACGCGCGACGAATATAAACGAAACATGCCGGGACGTATCATCGGATTGTCAAAAGACAAATATAGGAAAGTTTGTTACCGGATGGCTTTACAAACACGGGAACAACACATTAAGCGTGAAAAAGCAACCTCCAATATCTGTACCGCACAAGCTTTGTTGGCAAGCATGGCAGGATTTTACACTGTATATCACGGTGCGGAAGGGCTTGTTGCTATTGCCAAACGCATCCATAGTATTACTGCAAGTCTCGAAAAAGCAATTGGAGCTTTGAAATACAAACAAGTCAACAATCAATATTTCGATACGTTGCATTTTGTGCTTCCGCCGCATGTTTCTGCACAGCAGATACGGACTATTGCATCAAGTAAAGAAGTTAATTTACGCTATTTTGATAATGGCGATGTAGGATTTTCTATTGATGAAACGACTGATTCGACTCGTGCAACGATATTGCTTTCTATTTTTGCCATCGCGGCAGGAATGGATTATCCGAAGATGAACGATTTGATTCAATCGGACGATATCCTTAACAAGGATTTGAAGCGGGAAAGCGCTTTCCTGACACATGAGGTTTTTCAGAAATACCATACGGAAACCGAAATGATGCGTTACGTGAAACGACTCGAACGGAAAGATATTTCTTTGACACACTCTATGATTGCATTAGGTTCTTGCACCATGAAATTGAATGCCGCATCCGAATTGCTTCCTCTGAGCCGACCGGAATTTACAAATATACATCCTTTTGCACCCGAAGAGCAAACGGAAGGTTATCGAGAGTTGATTACACGTTTAAGCGATATGCTCAAAACTATTACCGGATTTGCAGGCGTTAGTCTGCAACCTAACTCGGGAGCAGCAGGAGAATACGCGGGATTGCGAGTAATACGCAATTATCTGGAAAGCATTGGAGAAGAGAAACGTAACAAAGTTTTAATTCCCGCCTCCGCACATGGCACAAACCCGGCGTCTGCCGTACAGGCAGGCTTTGTGGTTATCACTTGTGCATGCGATTCACAAGGGAATGTGGATATAACAGATTTGAAAGAAAAAGCCGAAAGCAACTGCAACGAATTGGCAGCTTTGGTGATTACATACCCTTCCACTCACGGTATTTTTGAAACAGAAATCGTTAAAATCTGTTCCATTATCCACGATTGCGGCGCACAGGTTTATATGGACGGAGCCAATATGAATGCACAAGTAGGACTTACCAATCCGAAACTCATTGGAGCGGATATTTGTCATTTGAATCTGCATAAAACTTTTGCATCTCCCCACGGAGGAGGCGGACCGGGAGTAGGACCTATATGTGTGGCTGAACACCTGATACCCTTTTTACCCGGACACAGCATTTTCGGGAACGCGCGAAACGAAGTAGCAGCGGCTCCTTTCGGTAGTGCGGGAATTTTACCTATTACCTACGGATATATTCGCATGATGGGAGCGGAAGGATTGACGCAAGCAACTCAGGCGGCTATCCTCAATGCCAACTATTTGGCTGCCTGTTTGAAAGATACGTACGGTACTGTTTATAGCGGAGAAAACGGATTTGTGGGACATGAAATGATTTTGGAGTGTCGCCATATAACCGAAGAAACCGGAATTACCGAAAACGATATTGCCAAACGGCTTATGGATTATGGCTACCATGCGCCGACCTTGTCATTCCCCGTACACGGCACACTGATGATTGAACCTACCGAAAGCGAAAGCCTGACGGAATTGGATAACTTTGTCGATGCCATGTTGCATATTTGGGAAGAAATTCGAGAAGTGAATGATGGAAAAGCTGATAAAATTGATAATGTACTCGTGAATGCTCCTCATCCCGAATATGAAATTGTGGGCGAATGGATACACCCATATTCACGGGAAAAAGCAACTTACCCAACGGACTCCGTGAGAAAAAATAAATTCTGGGTAAACGTTGCACGTATTGACAATACGGCAGGAGACAGAAAGCTACTACCTACGCATTACGGAAACTTTGCCGACGAATGATTGATCAAGCCACCGTAAACCGGATTGTAGATGCAGCACAGATAGTAGAAGTCGTTTCAGAATTTGTTACCTTACGAAAAAGAGGGGTGAATTATATTGGGTTATGCCCGTTTCACAATGAAAAAACCCCTTCTTTCAGCGTATCCCCTGCCAAGGGGCTATGCAAATGCTTCAGTTGTGGGAAAGGGGGGAATGCAGTGCATTTTATCATGGAACACGAGCAACTCTCCTATTATGAAGCCTTAAAATACCTTGCAAAAAAATACCATATAGAAGTCAAGGAACGGGAATTAAGCGCAGAAGAAAAACAAGCACAAACCGCGCGCGAAAGTATGTTTATTGTAAATCATTTTGCATGTGAATATTTTCGTGCCGTCTTAAAAAAACATATAGAAGGTCGCGCTATCGGATTGGCTTATTTCCGGCAACGAGGAATCCGCGACGATATTATAGAAAAATTCCAATTGGGTTTCAGTATCAACGAAAGGGACGCTCTTGCTAACGAAGCCATAGCCAAAGGATATAAAGAAGAATTCTTACTGTCAACAGGACTTTGCTACCGCACGGAGGAAGGAAAATTATACGACCGTTTTTGGGGACGGGTCATATTTCCCATTCATACTCTTTCCGGAAAAGTAGTTGCTTTCGGAGGACGAATTATAAATGCCGATAACAAAAAACTGGCTAAATACGTTAATTCGCCCGAATCCGACATCTACCACAAAAGCAACGAACTATACGGCATCTTCTTTGCCAAGCAAGCCATTGTGAAACAAGACCGCTGTTTTCTGGTAGAAGGATATACGGATGTTATAGCCATGCACCAGGCAGGAGTAGAGAATGTAGTTGCCTCATCAGGCACCTCCCTGACAACGGGACAAATCAAACTCATTCACCGGTTTACCAATAACATTACGGTGCTTTATGACGGAGACCCCGCAGGTATCAAAGCTTCCATACGAGGTATTGACATGCTTTTGGAAGAAGGAATGAATATCAAAGTTGTGTTGCTGCCTCACGGGGACGATCCGGATTCTTTCGCTCGTAAACATAATGCTGCCGATTTTCGGGCATATATTTCCGAAAATGAAGTGGATTTTATCCGTTTCAAAACCAAACTACTTTTGGAAGAGGCGGAAAAAGACCCGATAAAACGTGCCGAACTTATCAGTGATATGGTACGGAGCATATCCGTTATTCCGGATTCTATCGTACGTTCGGTATATGTGAAGGAATGTAGTCAGCTATTGCATGTGGAAGAAAAATTGTTGATTCTCGAAATAGCCAAGCAATTTAAAAAACCTGTTACACAACCGGATACGTCAAAAGCGAATACCTCTTTGGCGTTGGAAAAACCGGCAGACTATGACGACTCCCCTCCTCTGCAAGAGGGGGAAGAACTTTACCGTTATGAACAGCTTATCATTCAAATCCTTGTTCGCCATGGTGAAAAAATAATGTGCTACATGGAAAACGAAGAGGGAGAAAAGACTCCGATAAAAGTAATAACCTACATCGTCAATGAATTGCAACAAGATGATTTAATTTTTCATAACCCTCTTCATCAGCGTATCCTCACCGAAGCTGCCGAACAAATCCACATCTCCGGATTCACAGCGGAACGTTATTTCATTACTCATTCCGACCCTGACATAAGTAAATTGGCAACCGACCTGGTAAATGATAAATACCAACTTAGCAAGTATCACTTCAAAGTGCAACGCCCTCTTGCGGACGAAGAACGTTTGCATGAATTAGTACCAATGCTTGTTGACAATTTTAAGTATGCGATTGTAAAAGAAGAATTAAAACATATCAGGGATGCTCTGCAAGTATCTGAAACAGTCAACGACTCGCAAAAATGCAATGCGCTCATGCAACGGTACAAAGAATTACAAGAAATACAAATTCTTATGGCTAAACGCTTGGGAGACAGGGTGATACTACCAGATTGAATTAAAAATAAGGTATTCTTAAAGGTACGGATTTCTTTTTGGGAATTTAATACCGACAGTAATTCTTCTGTATTCAGAGAGAGACCTTGAAGTGCTTCATCGTTTTTGGAGTAAAGATAAGAATATTATTCAAACTGTCTTGATAGCAATTTGGTATAATTTAACATTAGAAACGCTTTACTGATTTATTTCAATAAAATAAAACAGGTTTTGAAATAGAACTAAGGAAAAAATAATGCCTACATTTGTTATCTAACAAAGTATATAATCAAGGAGAAGTACAATTATGATTAGTCAATTCTCACGGAAAGTTTCAGATATTTTGGTTTATAGCAAAGAAGAAGCTAACAGATTGAGGAATAACTATGTTGGTCCCGAGCATTTGTTACTGGGATTGATTCGTGACGGAGAAGGAAAAGCCGTAAAAATGCTTTCAAAGTTTAAAATAAATCTTTTTGAGATAAAAAAACAAATAGAATATCATTTGGCGCAAAACGATGCACATATTCTTGAGGAGGATATACCTTTTACCAAAGAAACAGATAAGATACTGAAAATGTGTGTGTTGGAAGCGCGCCTTTTTAAAAAAGAAATTGCTGATACGGAACATATTCTGTTAGCTATTTTAAGAGACAAAAACAATTTGGCGGCTACCGTTTTGCAGGAAAACAATGTGGACTATACGAAAATAACCGAATATTTGACGGAGCAGCCGGATATCATTGTAGATATGGGCTTCCCCGAAGAAGAAGAGGACGAGGATGCAGGCAAAGCACATCCCGAAACGAATGGGACGAGTGGACGATACGCGCAAACAACAGCAAAGCAATCTGCAAATAACACCCCTGTACTTGATAATTTCAGTACGGACATGACAAAAGCTGCAGAAGAAGACAAGCTCGACCCTGTAATAGGGCGTGAAAAAGAAATAGAACGTTTGGCGCAAATACTAAGTCGTCGCAAAAAGAACAATCCCATACTTATCGGAGAGCCAGGTGTAGGTAAATCTGCCATAGTGGAGGGATTAGCTCTTCGCATCGTGCAAAGGAAAGTGTCGCGTATTTTATTTAACAAACGCGTCGTAGCGCTTGACATGACTGCTATGATTGCCGGTACGAAATATCGCGGTCAATTTGAAGAACGTATTCGCTCCATACTAAACGAGTTGCAAAAGAATCCGAATGTAATTTTGTTTATAGATGAAATCCATACCATAGTAGGAGCCGGTTCAGCAGCCGGTTCGTTGGATGCTGCCAATATGTTAAAACCTGTTTTGGCAAGAGGTGAGATACAATGTATCGGCGCTACTACTCCCGACGAGTATAGAAAGAATATTGAAAAAGACGGAGCATTAGATCGCCGCTTTCAAAAAGTACAGGTAGAACCTACTACGATGGAGGAAACTTACCAGATTCTCCATACTATTAAAGGTAAGTATGAAGACCATCATAACGTGATTTATACGGAAGCAGCTTTGGAAGCATGTGTGAAGTTAACGGAACGATATATCACCGACCGGCATTTTCCCGACAAAGCTATTGATGCACTTGATGAAGCCGGAGCGCGTGTTCATCTGATTCATATATATGTTCCTAAAGAGATTGAGGAACAGGAAAAATTACTTGAAGACGCCAAGAACCGAAAAATTGAGGCGGTAAAGTTGCAAAACTTTGAATGTGCGGCTGAGTTTCGTGATACGGAACAGGAACTTGTCGCTCAATTGGAAACAATGAAACAAAAGTGGGAAGCCAATCAGAAAGAGTATCGTCAGAAAGTGGACGAAGCGGAGATAGCTGATGTGGTTTCCATGATGTCAGGTATTCCCGTGCATCGTATGGTGCAGGCAGAAGGACTGAAATTGGCGCATATAAAAGAAGATTTGCAGGCTCAAGTCGTAGCACAAGATGCAGCCGTAGAAAAATTAGTAAAAGCCATATTGCGTAATCGCATAGGATTGAAAGATCCGAATAAACCGATAGGCACATTTATGTTTCTTGGACCAACGGGAGTAGGGAAAACATATTTGGCTAAAGAATTGGCTCAACACATGTTTGGTTCGCCGGATGCACTGATTCGTATAGACATGAGTGAATTTATGGAAAAATTCACTGTTTCCCGTTTGGTGGGGGCGCCTCCCGGATATGTAGGTTATGAAGAGGGAGGACAACTTACGGAAAAAGTTCGACGCAAACCTTATTCTATTATTTTGTTGGATGAGATAGAAAAAGCTCATTCCGATGTGTTCAACCTTCTGTTGCAAGTGATGGACGAAGGAAGGTTGACGGACAGTTACGGCAGATCGATTAATTTCAAAAACACGGTGATTATTATGACTTCCAACATCGGTACACGTCAGTTAAAAGACTTTGGAAGAGGAATCGGGTTCGTTACCGGAGACCTTTCCGATGACAAGGAATATTCGAGAAATGTCATCCAAAAAGCATTGAGTAAAGCATTTGCTCCCGAGTTTTTAAACAGAGTGGACGAGATTATCATTTTTGATCAACTTTCACCAGAAGCTATCAGGAAGATTACGGATATTGAGCTCAATAAATTGTTTAATCGTATAGAAACTCTCGGTTACAAAATTGTGATGGATGATAACGCCAAAGAATTCATAGCAACAAAAGGATACGATGTCCAATATGGAGTCAGACCATTGAAAAGAGCTATTCAGACGCATTTGGAAGATGAATTGTCGGGATTTATCGTATCGGGTACTATCAAAGAAGGAGAAGTGATTCAAGTGAGGTTGAACGAGGAGAAAGGAAAATTAGAAATGGTAAAATGAAGAATCTATTGACAAATCCCTAATATTGTTATCGCATTTATGACAAATAAGTTTTTTATGACAGCTCTATTAGTCGCAACTACAGCATTATTGCTATCGTGTGGAAACTCCGTGAAGAATAATGCCAATTACATAAAAGTGGGAGTGGCTTCCGGACCCGAATATGTAATTGCACAAATCGCCCAAAAAGTAGCCAAAGAAAAATTCAATCTCGAAGTAGAATTAATAGCATTCAACGATTATATCATGCCTAATACTGCCCTCCACCAGAAAGATATTGATGTAAACGTATTTCAGACAAGACCGTTTTTGGAGGAGCAATCCAAACAGCGAGGGTATGACTTTGCTGTGGTAGGAAATACTTTTGTTTATCCTATGGCTGTTTATTCGAACAAAATAAAAACTTTGGATGAATTGGAAGACGGAAGCGCCATTGTCATACCGAATGACGCCGCTAATGGAGGGCGCGCTTTGTTGCTTTTGGAAAAAGCGGGATTGATAAAATTAAAACAAGGATGCGGATACACTCCCCGATTAGTGGATATAGAGGAGAATGCCCGCCGTTTTTATCTGGTAGAACTCGAAGCCCCACAGTTACCCCGTGTATTGGATGACAATGATGTAACCATAGCTGTTATAAATAATAATTTTGCCGCCAAAGCCGGATTATTTTTATACAATAGCGTTTACGCCGAAGATAAAGACTCTCCTTATGTAAACCTGATAGTTGCAAGAACAGAGAATAAAGATGAGGAGAAAGTGAGAAAATTCGTACAGGCTTATCAATCAGAGGAGGTTGCTGAGGCAGCTTACCATGAATTTAAGGGAGGAGCCATCCAAGGTTGGTAATGAAAGTATATTGAGGACATCCGGATTTATCCCATTCGGTTGTGATAGTCTTCATACGTGAATTCCCGATGAATTTTTGCATTACCTTCCTTTGTCCACAAAGCAAGGGCAGGATGCCGGATACCATTGAACATGGTAGTTTTCACTATAGTATAATGTATCATGTCTTCAAACACGATGCGTTCGCCTGTTTGCAATTCTTTGTCGAAACTCCACATTCCTATGTAATCGCCACTTAAACAGGAATTTCCTCCTAAACGATATACATACGGACCCTTATCGTCTGATCGGGCGCCATATACGGTGGGCTGATAGGGCATTTCCAAACAATCGGGCATGTGACAGGTAAAGCTTACATTTAATATAGCCGTTTTTATACCTTGATTTTCTACGATATCTACAATATGCGACATGAGTACCCCTGTTTTCCATGTAAAGGCAGAGCCGGGTTCCAGAATAATTTGTAAATGTGGATAGCGTTCCTTTATATTTTGCAACAGTTTTATCAAATGTTCCTTGTCGTAATCTTTACGGGTTATTAAATGTCCACCGCCTAAGTTAAGCCATTTGAGTTGCCTGAACCAAGAGGAGAATTTTCCCTCGATATGTTTCCATGTTCGTTCCAATTCATAAGAAGACGATTCGCAATGACAATGTGCATGAAAACCTTTCAAGCCTTGCGGCAGTTTATTGGGTAATAAATTACTGGTAATACCAAAGCGGCTCCCTTTTGCACAAGGATTGTACAAATCTGTTTCCACTTCCGAATATTCAGGATTGATGCGGATACCGCACGAAATGCCCTTTCCTATTGTCTGGGGAAAAAAACGGTGAAACTGTGAAAGAGAATTGAAAGTAATGTGGCTACTACAGCGCACTATCTCCGGAAAATCTTCTTCGGTATAGGCGGGTGAATAGGTGTAGGCTTTACTTCCAAATTCTTCTACTGCCAAGCGGGCTTCATAGATAGAGCTTGCTGTGGCATGTTTTATGTCGTATCCTCTGAACAGGGGGAACGAATGCCATCCGGCGAAAGATTTGAAAGCGAGTATCATTTCTACGCCTGCCTGTTCCTTTACGGTGCGCATGAGGTTCAGGTTTTTTCTCAAAAGTTCTTCTTCCATGATGTAGCACGGAGAGGGAAATAGAGTGAAATCTATCATATCGGAGAAAGATGACAACAATTCTTCATGACTTAACTATCAGCAAAAGTAATACTATTCTTTCTTAACATATCCTCCGAACTGGCGAATAATTATCGTAAGATTATGAATGGGCAAATTCTTGTTTAAGTACACCCATTCTTGAAGTAAGAAATAGATGAGAAACACCTAGTAAGAAGGTAAAAAGTTGACTGTATCCATACCTATCAGCCAGTGCATTTGCTCGCATTCGTAATAGTAATGAAGCACAAATGCGACACTATGTTTCAGGAATTAGAAATCCAAGTCAAGCTAGGATTGATAAGATGAGTGAAAAAATCCGTATCTTTGCGGAAACACTTGTAAAAGTTTAAATAATAAAGTTGCATTTAATACTTGAATCTACGTAGTGGATAATCATTTTAATTTTAGTGAAAATACTTACTTTCGTACTTTATTTCAAAGCTCTGTTTTTAATAAAGAGAGAAAAGGTATGAAACGGATTGTTCCGTTTGTGATAGGTTTGTTGCTTTTTTCTGTTGATGCTGTTTCGCAGGAAGATGCGCTTGTTGATGCGGATTCAGTTCGGTTGAGTTTGTTGACCTGCGCTCCAGGTAAAGAAGTATATTCTTTGTTCGGGCATACGGCTATTCGTTATGAGTGTCCGGAAAAACACATAGACTGGGTATTTAATTACGGAATATTTGACTTTAACGCTCCTAATTTTATTTGGCGATTTGTAAAAGGCGAAACGGACTATTTGTTAGGTGTGACAAGTTATGAGCATTTCGTGGAAGAGTACCGTTATTATAATCGTTCCGTATGGCAACAGACGTTGAATTTAACTGCGGAAGAGAAAGGGAAATTGGCAGGGTTTTTAATAGAAAATGCTCGTCCGGAAAATCGGAAGTACCGTTATAATTTTCTGTACGATAATTGTGCTACTCGCCCGCGAGATAAGATAGAGGAGTGTCTCAATGGCAATATACATTATATAAGCAACGACAGAGGGCGTACTTTTCGGGATATTATCCATGAGTTTGCTTTCGGAAACGAATGGGCGTGTTTTGGTATGGATTTTTGTCTGGGACAAGAAATTGATAAATTGATAGACGACCGGCAAAAAATGTTTGCACCACTGTATTTAATGTCATATATGGCTTCCGCTGTGGTGACAGACAATGAGAAAGAGCAAAGGTTGCTCGTATGCGATACCTGTACGTTGGTAGAAGAAATGGAAGAAAAGGAGGGCTCTGTTTTTGCAGGTTTTCCCTTTACTCCGTTGCAAACGTTTTCTATCCTCTTGTTTATGGTGGCTTTGGTTACAGTTTTCGAATTGAAGAAACGGAGGCTACTATGGTGGATTGATTTGGCGCTGTTTACCGTCTATGGCGTCAGTGGGTGTATTGTCGCCTTTTTGGTTTTCTTTTCGGAGCATCCAGCTGTGAGCCCTAATTATCTGATTCTTGTGTTTCATCCCCTGCATATTTTGTGTTTACCTTTGGTAATAAGGCGGGAGATAAAAAAGAAAAGGAATTTGTATCATCTGTTGAATTTTATAATTTTAACTCTTTTTATACTGCTTTGGGGAATAATACCACAGAGAATCCATTTAGCGGTGTTACCTTTGAGTTTGTGTTTATTGCTGCGTTCAATGAGTAATCTTATTTTGACTTATAAAAAAACCGGATGAAAACGCATGTATTGTTTTTTGTACTAATCTTATCAACTTTTGCGGATTTATCTGCCCGTTCTGTTTCTGTTGTTCCTAAATTAGTGATAGGGATAACCATAGACCAATTACGTACGGATTATGTGGAGGCGTTTTCCGATTTGTTCGGTGAAAACGGTTTTAAGCGTTTATGGAAGGAAGGTAGAGTGTATGGCAATACGGAATATACATTTGCCAATCCGGATCGTGCTTCAGCTGTCGCTGCTATCTATACGGGAACCACTCCTTCACTTAACGGGATTATTGGAGAATATTGGATGGATAGAGCCACTTTGCGTCCTGTCCATTGTACGAGCGATTATGCTTTTATGGGGAATTACACGGATGAGAGTTCGTCGCCTGCCCGTTTGCTTACTTCTACCATTGCCGACGAATTGAAAGTAGCTACAAAAGGCAATGGGTGGGTGTATGCCATTTCTCCTTTTCGCGAGGCTGCGCTTTTTGCAGCAGGACATGCGGGAGACGGCGCTTTTTGGTTGGAAGGCAATACGGGAAAATGGTGTGGAACGACTTATTACAAATCTTTTCCTCAATGGGTGAGCCGGTATAATGAAAGAAGTTCTATTGATTTCCGGATAGAGAGTTTAGTGTGGTCGCCTCTTTTGCCTGTAAACAAATACACGTATCTGATTTCCGAATGGAAGAAAGAGACTTTCAAATATAAGTTTGAAGAGAAAGGGGGGAATAAATACAAACGTTTTGTTACTTCTCCTCTTGTTAATGACGAGGTGAACGTTTTGGTGGAAGAGTGTCTAAACTATAGTCTTATTGGTAAGGACGAGATACCCGATTTGCTTTTGTTGACTTATTATGCAGGACTTTACAACAACATGAGTTCGATTGAATCTTCTTTGGAGATACAGGATGCGTATGTGAGGTTGGATAGATGTTTGGCACGGTTGATAGAATTAGTAGAGAAAAAGTACGGATTACAAAATGTGGTTTTTGTTCTTGTTTCTACCGGACAAACCCGACCGGAAGCTTCCGATTTAAGTAAATACAGGATACCGACGGGAGAGTTTTATTTGAATCGTTGCACTGCTTTGTTGAATATTTACTTGATGGCTGTTTACGGCGAGGGAAATTATGTAGAGGCTTATTACGACCGGCAAATCTATCTCAACCGGAAACTGATAGAGAGCAGGATGTTAAATTTGGCGGAAATACAAGACAGGTGCGCCGACTTTCTGATACAATTCAGCGGGGTAAGGGATGTTTATTCAGCACACAGGTTGTTGTTAGGAACTTGGACGCCGGAGATGGATAAGATAAAAAACAGTTTTAACTACCGACGATCCGGAGATGTGTGGATTGATGTGTTACCCGGATGGTTGATCGTGGAAGAGAATCCGGTGATGAACAAAGCAGTCAGGTATGCTCACGCTCCGGCTCCTTTAATCTTTATGGGCGGAGGGATAAAGCCCGATGTAATATATACACCCGTAAACGCCGATTGTATTGCTCCTACCTTGGCGCATTGTATGAAAATACGTGCGCCTAATGCTTGTACGGGAAGATCGCTTTTTGATATATATTAAAAGAACATACAAACATAAGAAGAAAGTTATTTTTATATAAAATAGTTAATAACATGGGATTTAATGAATTTATAGGTAAGCTCTTTGGGAACAAAGCTGTCAGGGATATGAAAGAGGTTCAACCGTGGGTTGTAAAAGTCAAAGCTGCTTATCCGGATATTGCTCAACTTGACAACGATGCTCTCCGTGCCAAAACCGGAGAATTGAAACAATATATCCATGATGCAACCGAAAAAGAACGGGCGAGGGTAGAAGAGTTGAAAGCAAATATTGAACAGACTGAAATGGAAGACCGCGAAGAGATATTTGTAGAAATAGACAGAACGGAGAAAAAGATACTCGACATCTATGAAAAAGCGTTGGACGAGGTTCTTCCCGTTGCTTTTTCCATTGTGAAAGAAACGGCTAAACGCTTTACTGAAAATGCAGAAATAACGGTTACTGCTACAGAGTTTGACCGCACATTGGCTGCGACGAAGGATTTTGTTCGCATGGAAGGTGATAAAGCCATTTATCAGAATTACTGGATGGCCGGAGGAAGTGAAATTACCTGGAACATGATACATTACGATGTACAGCTTTTCGGGGGCGTGGTGCTGCACAAAGGAAAGATAGCCGAAATGGCAACAGGCGAGGGAAAAACTCTTGTCGCTACCTTGCCTGTGTTTCTGAATGCATTGACAGGAAACGGCGTGCATGTGGTAACCGTAAATGATTATCTTTCCAAACGCGACTCGGAATGGATGGGACCGCTTTACCAGTTTCATGGGCTGAGCGTGGATTGCATAGACAAGTATCAACCTAATTCCGATGCTCGCCGGCAGGCTTATATGGCAGATATAACGTTTGGTACGAATAATGAGTTCGGCTTTGATTATTTGCGCGACAATATGGCGATTAGTCCGAATGACTTGGTGCAGCGGCAACATAATTATGCCATTGTTGACGAAGTGGATTCCGTGTTGATTGACGATGCGCGTACTCCTCTTATTATATCCGGTCCTGTTCCGAAGGGTGAAAATCAATTGTTTGAAGAGTTGCGTCCGTTAGTGGAAAGATTGGTGGAGGTACAAAAGGTGTTGGCAACGCAATATTTGAGTGAAGCCAAAAAATTAATTGCTTCGGAGGACAAGAAAGAAGTGGAGGAAGGTTTCCTCGCTTTGTATCGTAGTCATAAGGCTCTTCCGAAAAATAAAGCGCTTATTAAATTTTTGAGCGAACAGGGTGTTAAAGCCGGTATGTTGAAGACGGAAGAGATATATATGGAACAAAATAACCGGCGTATGCCCGAAGTGACAGATCCGTTGTATTTTGTTATTGAAGAAAAGTTAAATAGTGTTGATTTAACGGACAAAGGCATTGACCTGATTACGGGTAGGTCTGAAGACCAAACCTTGTTTGTGTTACCGGATATTGCTGCCGAACTTTCCGCGCTCGAAGCCGACGAGAGTTTAACTGACGAGAAGAAATTAGAGAAGAAGGATGTTTTGATGACTAATTATGCCATTAAGTCTGAGCGTGTTCATACCATTAATCAGTTGTTGAAAGCATATACCATGTTTGAAAAAGATGACGAGTATGTGGTGATCGACGGTAAAGTGAAAATAGTGGATGAACAAACGGGGCGTATTATGGAAGGTCGCCGTTATTCGGAAGGTTTGCATCAAGCTATCGAAGCCAAAGAGCAGGTAAAGGTAGAGGCTGCTACTCAAACGTTTGCTACGATTACGCTGCAAAACTATTTTCGCATGTATCACAAGTTGGCAGGTATGACCGGTACGGCGGAAACGGAAGCGGGAGAGTTTTGGGATATTTATAAACTTGACGTGGTGGTTATCCCCACAAACCGGTCTATTGTTCGTATGGATATGAATGACCGTGTTTACAAAACGAAACGTGAGAAATACAAAGCTGTGATTGAAGAGATAGAGCATTTGGTTAATGCAGGTCGTCCTGTATTGGTTGGAACAACGTCGGTAGAAATATCGGAGATGTTGAGTAAGATGTTGACAATGCGTAAAATAACACACAATGTACTCAATGCCAAACTGCACCAGAAAGAGGCGGATATTGTTGCTAACGCCGGTCAGAGAGGGATTGTAACGATTGCTACCAATATGGCGGGTCGCGGTACGGATATTAAATTGAGTCCGGAAGTGGTGGCAGCAGGGGGATTGGCTATCATTGGAACAGAACGTCATGAATCTCGTCGCGTTGACCGCCAGTTGCGTGGGCGTGCCGGACGACAAGGAGACCCGGGGTCTTCCGTTTTTTTTGTTTCTCTTGAAGATGACTTGATGCGTCTTTTTTCTTCCGAAAGGATTGCAGGTGTAATGGACAGGTTAGGTTTTAAAGAGGGTGAAATGATAGAGCATAAGATGATCTCCAATTCCATTGAACGTGCGCAAAAAAAAGTGGAGGAAAATAACTTCGGTATTCGTAAACATTTGTTGGAATATGACGATGTGATGAACAAGCAGCGGACAGTGGTATATACCAAACGCCGTCATGCTTTGATGGGTGAACGTATCGGGATGGATATCACTAATATGGTGTGGGACAGGTGTGTTATTCCTGTTGAAAGTAACGATTACGAGGGTTGTAAAATGAGCTATTTGCAGACATTAGCCATGGATATTCCATTTAGCGAAAAGGAATTTCGTGAAGAAGATAAAGGAGTTCTTGCGGAAAAAGCTTTCAGTCAGGCAATGGCGAATTACAAACGCAAAACGGAATATTTGTCGCATATTGCCAGTCCTGTTATTAAACAGATATATGAAAATCAGGGACACATGTACGAAAATATACTTATCCCTATTACCGACGGGAAACGGGTGTATAATATTTCTTGTAATTTGAAGGCTGCTTTTGAGAGCGAATGCAAGACGGTAGTACGTTCTTTTGAAAAATCCATTTTGCTTCATGTAATAGATGAAGCATGGATGGAAAATCTTCGCGAATTGGACGAATTGAAACATGCGGTGCGTAATGCCAGTTACGAACAAAAGGATCCGTTGTTGATTTACAAATTGGAGTCGGTAAATTTGTTCGATACGATGGTTAATAAGATGAATAATCAAACGATTTCCATACTGATGCGTGGTCAGCTACCGGTACAAGATCCGAGTCAGGTGCGTCAGGCGGCTCCTGAAAAGCGACAGAATATAAGTAAATATCGGGAGAATAAACCCAGTTTAGGTAATCCCGGACAGGGAGAAGCTGCTCAACATGATACGCGGGAAGTAAGAAAAGAACCCATCCGTGCAGAGAAGGTGGCGGGAAGAAATGATCCGTGTCCGTGTGGGAGTGGAAAGAAATATAAGAATTGTCATGGTAGGAATTAAAAAGATGAGTATATTTGTTGTTATAAAAAGAACGCTTAACTTGGAAATTATTTAATGGTTGTTTATGTATTACCATGCAAATAGAAATTTGACTATGAGAAGTTGGAGGTGGGAAGCATTTTTTATTGCTGTCGGTTTGATTGTATTGGGCTATTTCGTGAAAGCCGGTGTTACGAATAAAGACAAGGATCGGGTAATAAGTGTGCAAGGTGTTGCCGAAACGGAAATTACTGCTGAAAAGATAACATGGCCTTTATTATACAGGGAATTGGGAAATGACTTAAATTACCTTCAATACACTATCAGTTCGAAGAATAAACTTATTATAGATTTTTTAAAAGCAAATGGGGTAACTGGCGATGAAATAGAAGTGGTTCCGGTTGAAATACTGGATACGCAAGCCGATAAACAATATGTCAGTCGTCCATATCAGCGTTATGTGGCTATTTCGATTATTCTGGTTGTTTCGACGGATGTGGAAAAGATTTACAAACTGCTATCGGAGCAAGCTTATTTTTGGAAACAAAATATTGCAGTAACTACAGATGATTTCCGTTATAAAGTAGCTTACGAATACAAGGATCTTAATACGATTAAAGCCGGATTGACGGAGGAAGCCATAAGGGATGCCCGTTCCATAGTCGAGAAATCAACTAATGGTTCTGAGTTTCGCATTGGAAAGTTGAAAAGAGTATTGCAAGGGGAATTTACTTTTATGGATATAGTAAATGCTCCACATAAAAAGATAGTACGGGCAGAGGTAACGACAGATTTTTATTTGAAATAACTTTTTGGGTGGCGATGTAAAAAGTATGTTGCTGTAATGATTTGGTAATCAGGTTAGAAGTTATTTTTATATATAAAAATAACAATAGTTTTTCATTGCCTTGATTGCCAAAGCATAATAATAAAGAAAACGGTAAAAAGACCTCTGGTAAACAAAATTATTGTTGTAATAATTGTTCCGTCAATTTATCGGTATTCATGTTCTTACGTATAGAGATTCTCATTCAGGATTAATTAAGAAATGCATCAAATAACATACTAAGTAATTCGTAATAATTATTGCGTATTTCGAAATGTTTAAATCCTCTCGTCCAAAAGAGTTTCTATTATAAAAAATGCGACAATAAATAGATTCTATAACTTTATCTCCCTATTCTACTGACTTGAATCCGCTGGATTTTAAGGCTCTAAAAGCAGTTTCAATTTGCCAGCGTTCTTTGTATGTTTCTTGTGCATTATCAAGTCTGTTGAATGAGACAATTATCTCTAATTCAGGAATTCCATCTTTGTTCTTACTCTTGCTTGCTGATAAACAGCAGAGTTGGAATTTCCAAACTTAGGCATCATCCTGTAGAGAATGGGGAAAGCGACACCATGATAGACAATTGCCAAAGTCGGAGTGTTGATATTGCTTTCGCCAAATTTCCAATTGGTTCTGTTTAATGCTAAACGAAAAGGTGGTTTGTGAGCTAACAATCTAAACATGAGTTGAACAATCAAATCTGTATTCAATTTATAATCAGCCATAAATCGCTGAATCCCCGCAAACTTGACTCATTTTAGAGCCACTTTCAAAGGCTGTAGCGAGCTTGTCGAAACCAACGGTTTGAACCTTGCATAATGCACAAATAAACATACCTAAGAGCTTAACTCGGGTTAAATTCGTATTTGTCTCGAAATGATTGAGTAAAACTGTGATCATTTGTGTATTTTTGAACCTTAAGTTTCCATACCTTGAGTAAACGGTGAGAAATTTGCCTCTCAGGTACTGAATTTAAGGTTCTATCCTAATAAATCAGCAGCTATTTTGATTTAAAATAGAACTTTATTGCAATTTTTGTCAGGTACTTAGATATCATTATCTAAAGTAAACTTTGGTAGAAATTGGTCTGAATTTGTATCGGAGTCTTGTTATTCATATAAAAAAATAAAAAAAATATTTTTTATCAATTTATATATGATTTTTATTTCGAATATTTGCATTGATAATAATAAAATTTTTTAAATAATAAAAATATGAAAAAACTATTCCGTTTAATTCCCATATTAATTATGGGAATTTTGATTTCTTGTAATGAAAAAGAAGATATAAATGATGAAATTATTGGAATATCATTAGTTACCCGTTCAAATGTTTCAGTTGAAAGTGTACCTATTGTTCCTTATTTCAAATTAACAAAAAACAATACAAGTAAGGCTGTTAATTATGTTTTTAAAGATGGGAAATGGGAAACAGATAATTCTCCTTTTTTAAAGGGAGAAGCTGCTAATGGAAGTATTTTTAAAGCAGAATATATACCAAATGAAGTTGATCTTATAACAAGGGAAAAAGATATATTGGTTGCAACATTTATTTATAATGGTGAACAAAACATTGAATTAGATTTTAAACATATAAATGCAAAACTAAATATTACTTTAGTAAATAATGTAACAAAAACAAGTGATAAGGTTAATATAAAATTATGGAATATATATACAATTAATAATTTCCATAATACCTCTTTAATTATTAGCCCTTTAATTGTTTCAAAAAATTCAGAAATTAATGTTGTAATTGATGGTGAATCTTTTACATTTAAAGAACTTCAAGAATTAACTATAAATCCAAATGATGAAATAAATTATACTTTAAATTTAAATAATGAAGTTCCAATAACATTTAAAAAGAGCGAATGGAGTGTTATGGATAAAAAATTAAATTATGTATCAGTATACCCAAAAATTAGTTTTGGTTCAGAATTACCATCATTAAAGGGGGATTTTATAATTCAAATAAACGAATTTAAATATAATTATAATTTTAATAATTTAAATGAAATAATTCCGGCTGGCGAGCCTTATTTATATTGGGAATTTTTTGAAAAAGGTAATTATAATGTAAAAGGCACATATATTCCTCCTTATGAATATGATAAAAATTATGAAAATGATATTTTAGAACAAAATCTTTTATCTGTTCCTTGGGGAGAAGATTTATTTTTCAATAAATTAGGGCATATAAATACGTTAATAAGTGTAAATTTAATTAAAGGAAAAGGGTTTTATGAAGGAGAATGGGAAACAGCAAATCCTTTAATTAAAGGAAGAGGAATTTATAGCGTTAAATCTTCAGATGATATTATTTTAGAACAAAATAAACCTGTTATCATTAAACCAATATTATTAAATGATAATTGTAAATTTATAATAAATTTTTTAGAAAAAGAACTTATTGTTAAATTAAATAGTATTATTTTTAATAATCAACCTTTAACTGAATTAAAAGCTAATACAAGTTATGTATTTGATTTAACAATTGATAGAGCAGGAACTACCAATATCAATATTATTTATTCTGATACTTGGAATGTTTATAATACCAAAGGAACAATTGTATATTAAATCTTAAAAAATATGAAAAAAATATTTTTAATATTAATGTCTGTTTTTCTTCTTCTTTCTTGTAAAGAAGAAGAAAACTTTACAACAATAACTAATGAAAACGATATTTCATTAGTTATAAAAAATGAATATGAAATTGATACTGAAGTAACAACAAAAAGTATATCTCCCAATAATAAAATTAGAGTTGTAGCTTTTTCTAAAGAAAATTACAATTTAGCATCAAAAGAAGTGTTTTCATGTTATTTTATATCTGATGATGGAGAAAATTATAGATTGGAAGATTATAATAAAGATAGTGATTTTTTTAAAAATTTAGATTTCTCCGATCCACAAAAAGATTATAAAGTAATTGTTGAAATTCTTGAAAAAGACAGGTTTGTTAATATAAATCAATCTTTGGATTCTGAATTTGAAAAAGCGGATTATATTACAGGTGATTTATATTCATCAAAAAACAGTTTAGATAACAGACAATTATATGCTAAATTAACACATCAACACATATTGGTTGAAGTTAATTTTAGTGGAGAAAAATTTGATAATCAAGATCAATTTCAAAATTATTTGAATAATGATATTGATTTAAAATTTCACACAAGAGGTAATTTGGGATTAACTTTTGGTGATATAACTTCAAATTTGCTAAAAGATGAAAATGGGAATGTTAAAACAATTAGAGCGATAATTCCATTAGATTTTATACCTAATAAAAATGGAAATAATTTATTTTCATTTAATAATATAGACAAAACTAAAAGATATGAATGCACTTGGAATGCTACCGGATTAGTTAGAGGTAATAAATTAAATGTTGATGTTTCATTTATCAATGATAAATTACATTATGATTTTAAAATAACTTCATTAAATAATATAAACATTAATAAACGACAAGAAGATAATATTGATATTATAAAATTTAAAAATATAGATGTTACTATAGATAGTTTAATTCCAAATACTTTAGAAAATATACTTGAAAAATATGGAAAGTCATTTAATTCTTTAACAATTAATGGAGGAGAATTAAGTGATAAAGATTTTGAATATTTTCAAGATGAAAAATTTAAAGATATTTCTTATATTGATTTAAGTAAAACTACAAATAAAAAAATACCATCAAATACTTTTAAAAATTTAAAAATAGTTGATTTTTATTTTCCTGAAAATATAACAGAAATTGGAGATTCTGCTTTTTATAATTGCGAAAATGCTAAAATTAATTACAATAATATTAATAAATGTAGAATTGGAAAATATGCTTTTTATAATTGTAGAAATTTAGAAGGGGATTTAAATCTTATTGAAGAGATTTCTAATTATTTTATTAGATGTATATATGGAGATTATGCTTTTTATAATTGTGAAAATTTAACAGGAAATTTATTTTTTTTAGTTAATAGTACGTATCAAGTTAATTATATTAAAAATACATTTAGAGGATCTGGAATTACTAAAATAACAGCTGAGGTTTCTGCTTTTTATGAAAATACATTTTCTGATTGTAAAAAATTAAAAGAAATTATATTTTATGATATTATGTGTTATGGTCCTCGTAATATTTCAGAAAATGATATTTTTTCACTTACAAAAGGATTATTTAGAAATTGCATAAATTTAGAAAAAATTTTTGTATTTAATGTAAAGACAATAGAGTCAGAAGCATTTTCCGGTTGTAAAAATATAAAAAGCGTAGAAATACGTGGAAATGATAATGAAGAAGAAGGAAAAATTTCTCGTATAGCTAAAACAGCTTTTGAACCTGAAATACTTAAAATATTAAAATTTAGTAGAATCACAATAGTTAATAATATTGATGATGAAATCATAGATGAAAATAATGATGGAATTAATGATGATGTTATAATTGATTGGAAATAAATAAAATTGAAAAAATATGAAAAAAGAAATTTTATATATTATATTTTCTCTAATCCTTTTTAATAGTTGTGATAGAGAAACCTTTGAAGAAAATGAAAATCTTCAAAAATTAGAAATAAATATTAATAATAATTTAGCTGATACAAGATTAGAATTAACTCAAGGTACATTTAATTGGGAAACTAATGATACTATTAATATTATATGTGATGATAGTTTTTTTACATTAGATAATCGAGAAGAAGTTAAAAACTTTGATATTGTAAAAATTTCCGTAAAGGATGAATGGAAAATAAACGAATATAATGATCTTTATTGGACTAATAAAAAATCTGCTACTTATCAATTTATAGCTATTTATCCGAAAAAAGAAGTTATTATAGATAAAACTTTAAAAACTATCAAAGCATCATTACCAAATAATCAAGTGCAATTAAATGATAGTGTTTATAAAAATCAATATGATTTATTATTTTCTTTTAATGAAATTAAAAGACTTGAAAAATTATCTATAAATTTTAATAGTGTATTTTCATTATTAGAATTAAAAATAAAAGGAAATGATTCAATTAAAAATATAAGGTTTGAAAGTGATCAATCTATAGCTTATGATAATATTGATTTTGTTATTAAAGATAATAAAATCAATGAAATCAAATATAATGATGAAGGTTATAAATATATTGATTTAAATTTAGAAAAACCTGTTCAATTAAATTCTAAAGAATATAAAAGTTTTTATATCATATTAACAGGATCTATATATTGGAAAGGAACTATTATACTAAATTATGGGGAAACAAATAAAAAGAATTTAGCAGTTTTAAAATCAAAAAATTTTGAAGCAAATAAAAAATATATTTTAGAATTAAATACCAAAAGTTTTATTGATGATATTGGTTTTCAAGAAGAATTAATTAATTGAAGTAGGCGTTTTGCCACGACAGTATAAATTAATATCTTTGCGGTAATTAAGAAATATAATATGGAGAAGAAGTACAAAAGCCTGACAATATTCGAGTTTCAGGAACAATTCAAGGAGGAAACGGATTGTCTCAAGTATCTTTCGGAATTGAAATGGAAGGAAGGTTTTGTATGCAGCCAATGCGGACACACCCATTACTGCCAGGCTCACGGGAAACCTTACGGCCGGCAATGTACCAAATGCAGGC
>SNRY01000016.1_pt1 | contig 80818 bp, 94 predicted proteins | sample 4693421 | NCBI WGS metagenome assembly SNRY01 (sample SAMN11003215, study PRJNA524138) | termite gut metagenome | isolation source: Bacteroidetes bacterial symbionts from single cell of protist host amplifed... | host: Streblomastix strix ... | reverse complement strand
AATATTTCCGCGTAAAGGTTGTATAGGTACGTTTTCTTTTACGAAACGATTGGCTACATCTTGCCAATATTGTCGTTCGGCAAACATAATGAAACATGCTTTAACAATAATAGCTATTCCAATAATTCCTATCATCAGAAGTATAAAGAAGTAGCGAAACATTATGTTTTTCTTGGGTACTGCCATCTTAAATATAATTGAATATCAACTCCGACCGTCTTATTGTTTTTCTTTATTTATTATCCAATTATCTTTCTCGGTTACGATATTATTTGTTGGTAAATTGCAACTTATTTCTTAATGCTTTTAACAAATATTTTGTTCATTTTATTTTATCAAATACGGCGGATTTGTTGGCGTTTGCAAATCACTTCCTTTTTCGGAGATATATTCTTCTATGCGTGATTGCCGGGTTCGTTCCAATAATTCGGAACTGCGGGTTAATGCGTCGTACCTAATATCTATTAAATCGTGCTTTAATTTGTCTATTTTAATCATCTCTTTTTGACTTGCATAACGATTATGAATATAAAATATAACAAATGCCAATATCAAACTTAATAGTCGAATATGTCGTGTGAGAAAACCCGTGACCCAAATATCTCCTAACAGGAAACTCCGTAAGGTGGATTTCTTTTTGTTTGTATTCTTTTTTGTCATATCTGTTTTTTATTGCTTTTCGGCAATTCTTAATTTAGCACTACGCGAACGTGGATTTTGCTCTATCTCTGTTTGATTTGGGGTAATCACTTTGTTATTTATCGGACGAAAAGGGGAGCGACGGTTTCCGAAAAAATCCTCCTCTATTTTTCCTTCTACGTTTCCGGTTTTCATTAAATTTTTTACCATCCGGTCTTCCAATGAATGATAGGTAATAATAGCTAATCTTCCATGAGGATTCAATACGTTGCCGGCAGTAACAAGCAATTCTTTCAATGCATCCATTTCATGATTTACTTCCATACGAAGCGCCTGAAAAACTTTGGCTAATTTTTTCTTTTCCTGTCCGTATCCTAAAAAAGGTTTTATTATTTCTAATAAATCACCGATAGTCCTTATTTTCCGTTCAGTGCGTGCTTTACTGATGGCGGATGCCAATCGGCGACTGTTTTTGAGTTCCCCGAACAAAAAAAACAAATCGGCTAACCGTTCTTCTTCATACTTGTTTAGTATATCGATGGCAGTAATATCCGCTCGTTTATTCATCCGCATGTCTAATAACTTTTCTTCAAAACGGAAAGAAAATCCACGTTTTTCATCGTCAAAATGATGTGACGATACGCCGAGATCGGCTAATATTCCGTCTATTTTTGCTATTTTATGATACCGCAAAAAATTTTGTAAGTAACGGAAATTACTGTGTACGAATGTAAAACGTAGGTCGTTCGGAATGTTCCGTTTGGCGTCTTCATCTTGGTCAAAACCCAACAATCTCCCCGCTTCTCCTAAACGTGAAAGAATCTCTTGGGAGTGTCCGCCTCCTCCGAAAGTAACATCTATATATATACCGGATGGTTGGATATTCAGACCGTCAATGCTTTCTTTCAACAATACCGGTGTGTGATATGTTGTATTTTCATTCATTAACCGTTTATTTTTCCATCATTTCGTTACCGTTCATCAGTTTTTCTAATTCCATGCTAAATACTTCCGGAGACATGAAAGGTTGTTCGGTTTTTTCTTTCGACCAGACTTCGATTTTGTTTCCCACTCCAATAAACCGGATGTCTGTTTGTATTCCTGCTAATTGCAGATAACGTTTGGTAATTAGTATTCTGCCGCTGCTGTCGAGCATCAGCATTTCGAGATCGCTCATGTATTGACGTAAAATGTGTTGGTGGCTTTCTTTCCATTTATTCATCCGTGAAAGTAACTCTTCCAATTCTTCGTTCCATACAGATTCGGGATAGAGTACCAAACAATCTTGAAATACGTCTTTACGCATGATAAATTTTTCTTCAACACCGTTTGTCAATTGCTTTCGGAATTGAGCCGGTATAAAGACCCTGCCTTTTACGTCTATTTTTGCTTCAATAGTACCGAAAAAATGTACCATTTACCTTGATTTATAGCTATTTGATGGTAAAGGTACGTATTCTCCCCCACATTTCCCCACATTTTTCCACTAAATATTATTGACAAGTTTTCAACAATCTGTTTCAAGCAGATTGTTTTTACTTGCGATAATTCGCAAGTCCCGTTTGCAAGAAATTTACATAGGCGTCTATGTCTTCTTTATATGCGTAAGGTTTGTTCAAAGGATAACCTTCATTGTCTATGAGGATATAGAAAGGTTGAGCATTGGCTCCGAATTTTACACGTTGTAAATAACTCCATTTGTCGCCTGTTGTTCGTAAGGTTCGTGGAATGTCGTTTTCTATGATGTGTATTGGCTCGGTGAGAGGTTGCCGGTCGTCCACGTAAAGGGTAATGAGGACGTAATCGTTATCAATGATATGACTCACCTGTGGATCTGTCCAAACGGCAAGCTCCATTTTACGGCAATTTACACAGCCATAGCCGGTAAAGTCGAGCATTGCCGGTTTACCAACTTTGCGTGCATAATCCATACCTGCGTCGTAATCGTCAAATTTAGGATGTACTTCGTGGGTATATAGATTAAAGTCCTGTGTTTTCAAAGGAGGAGCAAAGGCGCTAATAGCTTTTAAGGGAGCGCCCCACAACCCCGGAATGAGATAAACAGTGAAAGCTAATGTAATAAGCGCCAGAAAAAAGCGGGGGAGACCAATTTTGTTGTTTTCGTCGTGAGAGAATCGGATTTTGCCTAAAAAGTAAAAGCCCAATAAAGCGAATAGTACAATCCACAAGGCAAGGAAAGTTTCTCGGTCTAAAATCCTCCAGCCGTATGTTAAATCGGCAACAGAGAGGAATTTCAATGCGAATGCGATTTCTATAAATCCAAGCGTCACTTTGATGTTATTCATCCAGCCACCGGACTTGGGCATAGATTTCAGCCAAGAAGGGAAAAGGGCAAACAGTGTGAAAGGTAAAGCCAAAGCGACGGCAAATCCGAACATACCAATCGCCGGAGCAATTAAGCCTCCGGTAGTGGATACCTCGACTAATAAAAAACCGATGATTGGTCCGGTGCAGGAAAAGGAAACCAATGTTAATGTAAATGCCATTAGGAAAATACTAATCCAACCGTTTGCTACTTCGGCTTTTCTGTCGGCGGCATTGCTCCATCGGGAGGGTAGGGTGATTTCAAAAGCGCCGAGAAATGACGCTGCAAAGAGTATTAATAGTAGAAAGAAAAAGATATTGAATATCGCATTGGTAGATAAGGTGTTTAAGGCATTTGCTCCGAATATCAATGTAACGAGTAAACCCAGTGTAAGATAAATCAATATAATAGAAATGCCGTAGGCAATTGCATCTCGAATTGCTTTTTTTTTATTATCGGAACGTTTTAAGAAAAAACTAACCGTCATCGGAATAATCGGCCAGACACAAGGAGTAAAGAGCGCTAACAGGCCACCTGCAAAACCGGTTAAGAGAATATATATCCATGTATTATTTTTTTGAGAAGGTGTTTCTCCAATTTTTTTTAGCTCATTAATAACAGGAATCCAATAATCTTTTGTATCGGATTGCTGGAAATTATCGTTTTTTTTTTCTGGCATTATTTTTTCTTTTTCCGAAAAATAAATGGGAACTTGCGTGGGAGGTAGGCAACTTTCATCATTGCATGCTCCGTATTCCAAATAGCCTTCAATATGGTACGGGATTTTGGCAATTTTTATTTTTTGTACGAACTGTGCGTTTTTTTCAAAATAGCGTACGTTTATTCCGAAGAGTTTGTCGAATTTTGAGATTTCATTACCTCGTGGGATTAATTTGTCTAACAACTCGACTCCTTCCATTTTGTCCGTGTGAAATGTTGCCGAGATGGGACCGCCGGTTAAATCGGTTGAATAAATGTGCCAGCCTGCATCAATGGTGGCTGTGAAGATTATTTCAGCTTCACCGGCAGAGAGGGTTTTCAGTTGGGTTTGAAATTTTACCGGTTCGTATATTTGTGCATTTACTTTGGAAATAAATAAAAAGAGAACGAGTAAAAGGAGGTTGACTATTTTTTTCATATTATGGGAAAATGTTTCAGAGTTGATAATCTACACAGGCACGATTTTCTTTTATTTCGACTATAATTTTACCGGCGGCAAGATGTTCAGGATGAACAGCATATAGTTTTACATCTTCTAATGTATCAAATTCGCTGTACAGAGCAATATACCAGCTTTCATCGGGGTTGATATTGAAACCGACTTCTATTTTACGGATATAGGGTATTTTAGTTGGTAAGTTTTCAATGGCTTCTCTGAATTTAGTCGTTAGGCGCATTTTTTCATTTGGAGGAACTTCATCTTTCAGCTTAAAGAGTACAATATGTTTTACCATAGTTATAGTTGTATTTTTTAAGAAATTTGTAGGTTGTTACCGTTATTTTTAATATATTTGTAAGTAAGTGAACACGGGATATTGATACAAATATATACGTTTTTTGTCAAGAAGTATATGCCAATTAATAAAAACGTACAATTTTATGAAAAAACTACTACTGTTTCTCTTTCTATGGCTCTTTTTTGTTTCCTGCAATTATTTACAGCCGAACGAAAAGGAAGCAGCAAGGTATGATTTGCCGCAAATAAAAGAGAGTGGGGAATTGAAGATTCTTACACTAAACGATGCGATGGGTTCGTATTTCATATATCGGGAACAAGAGATGGGGTATCAATATGAAATAGGTCAGTTGTTTGCGAGAAGTTTAGGAGTAAAGGCGCAAATAAAAAAAGTGAGAAATATCGGGGAATTGTCGCAGAAGTTGCTTAATGGGGAAGGAGATATCGTTCTCTATAATCTTCCTATTGCGAAGGAATTAAAAGACAGTTTGATATATTGTGGTGAGGAAAATATTACTTATCAAGTTATCGTGCAGCGAAATAGAAATTCAATTAAGGATGTGACGGAGCTTATCGGTAAGGAGGTCTATGTGACTCCGGGAAAGTATTACGATCGTCTTGTCAATTTGAATAATGAATTAGGAGGAGGTATTCAGATACGTTGTGAAGAGGCTGACAGTATTACCGCTGAAATTCTTATTGCCAAGGTATCCAAAGGGGAGATAGCTTATACGGTTTGTGATTCGTGGACGGCACAACTGAATGCAACTTATTTTCCCAATCTGAACACGAAACTGCCTATTAGTTTTGACCAGCGTTCTTCGTGGGCGGTACGCGGAAATACTCCTTTGTTGGCTATGGCTGTCAACGAATGGTATGAGAAGAATCGTATGTCACCGGAATATCTTTCCATTAGAAAGCGATATTTTGAGCTTAAGAAAAATGTGGTTTCTCCGCCTATTCTTTCGTTGGAAGAGGGGAAGATTTCGCATTTCGACGAATTATTCAAATGGCATGCAAAAGAGATGGGTTGGGATTGGCGATTGCTGGCGGCGATTGCTTTTACGGAATCTAATTTTAATCCAAACGTAGTGTCGTGGGCAGGCGCGATAGGTTTGATGCAACTGATGCCGGGTACTGCGCATGCTATGGGAGTTCCTACCGGTAAGGAAAATGATCCGCGGGAGAGTGTGGCAGGAGCCTCTAAGTATTTAGCTTTGTTGGAAAAGAAATTTCTCAGGATCGACGATAGGAAAGAACGTTATTATTTTATCCTTGCTTCGTATAATGCGGGACCGGGGCATATCTATGATGCGATGGCTTTGGCGGAGAAATATGGAAGGAATAGATTCGTGTGGTTTGGTAATGTAGAACATTATATTTTGTTGAAAAGCAGTGAGGAATATTATAGTGATCCGGTATGTAAAAACGGGTATTTTCGAGGGATAGAGACATACAATTTTGTGCGTAAGGTCAATGAGCATTATGAGCGGTACAAAAAGGTGATAAAGAAATAATAAATAACCCGTTGGCGGAATGACAAGGCAACCGCATCAAAATATTTCCGGTTATATGTTCAATTATCCGGAAAATGGGAGGGATGATAAATTTTATTATGAATAGTAATAGGAAAAATAAAAATTTATGAAGGACGTTGTAGGGGCAAGGCATGCCTTGCCCTACTAATTCCGCCGAATGGATAAGAAATTATAACATTGAATAAAGCCTCATTCCGAGACCTTTAAATGAACAAGTTCTATTTTAGTTGCCGTAACTTTGCTAATTTTGAACTGGTAATTTCCTATTTGAATTAACTCGTTCAATTTTGGGAAACTCTGATTATAACTCAGTATTAATCCTCCGATTGTCATATATCCGTCGGATTCGGGAAGGTTGAGTCCGAACGTGCTATTTACTTTTTCCGTTTCTAAACGCGCAGATAGTAGATATTCATTCTTGTTGATTTGCATACATGTGTATGACGTATTATCATGTTCATCTTCAATATCTCCGAATATCTCCTCTACCAAATCCTCTAGAGAAACAATACCCGATGTTCCTCCGAATTCATCAACCACAAGGGCTAACGTTTTCTTTTCTTGCATAAATAATTTCATGAGTTTACCTGCCGACATGGTTTCCGGCACAATCGGTATTTCTTTGACATGGGCGTGCCAATCTTTTGGGTGACGGAACATTTCTAACGAATGAATATATCCTGTCACGTTGTCAATTGTTTCATCATACACAATGATTTTAGATATGCCGGACTCCACAAATTTATTGAGTAATTCATCTAAAGACGCAGTTAAGTCAACTCCTACAATCTCCGTACGTGGAACGATACAGTCACGAACTTTTACATCCGGAAAATCCAATGCTTTTTGAAAGATTTTAACCTCTTCATTCAAATCTTCTTCATTTTTAGCATTTTCAATGCTTGTGTGCACAAAGTGATCCAAGTCCACTTTTCCAAAAGTGTTGACAGAAACCTTTTTATTTATTTTTACTCCGAAGAGACGAAGAATAGAAAAAGCAAGTCCTGAAGCCAGTTGCGATATAGGGTATAATATTACATAGCAGATTAACACCGGGAATGCAAACACATGAAGCATCAAATTCGGATGAATCTTAAATAGCGCCTTCGGTAAAAATTCGCCTACTGTGAGAATAAGGAGAGTAGAGATAACCGTTTGAATTAATACTAACAGAAAACGGTTTTCAATCAATTCTCCTAATAAATTTTGTTCAATTAGTTGCGCCATCAAAATGCCATAAACCACTAGCACAATATTATTGCCTACCAATAAAGTAGAAATAAAATTATTGGGTTTTTTGAAAAAGACGGAAAGAATACGTGAGGTAATCCGTGTTTTCTTTCTCATTTCAAAACGCAATTTATCTGCCGAAATAAAAGCAATCTCCATTCCCGAGAAGAAAGCGGAGAGAACTAAACTTATCACTAAATAAGCGACGATGTTCATGCTAATTTATAGAGTCGTTCACATAAAAGATGCCTTCGATGTTATTTATGGTATATGCAGTCATTTGCTGATTGGAAGTAAATCCTTGCCCGACGATGATTTTATCTGTCTGTTCTATTCGTATAGACTTTTCGGAATATATTTTTTCTGCCGTTTGATTCCAATATAACAATTCGGTATCAAATTGTTCACCTTTTAAGTTTTGGATATGGACATGTCCCATTAGTTTCCACAACTTTTGTTCATTGTAGTAATATGCCGTATCAGCTTTTACGCTGGCGTCGATATTAAATAGCGAATCGAATTTTTCCATATAAACCCCTTTTTCAAAAGCCCAATAGGGAGGTTTTTGTTTGTCATAGATTATCCATTCTTCCGCTTCTATTCGATATCGAGTAATACCCGAATCAGAAACTAAGCTGGTTACCCCTACGGTTTGCATAATGGGCAAAGAATCCCGTTCGGTGATAGCTTCGCTCATTTTTATTTTCTTCCCTCCACACGAAAACAAAAAAAGCATACTCATTACCATAAAGATAATCGTTATGCTCCTATTTCCGGTAGAAATAAAAGTCATTTCACCCCAATCCCTTTCTTTTGAAAAGAGGTTGTTGGGGTGAGGTTTTCTATCTTTTACCGAATTGTTGTTGCTTCTCCAATCCATCCGCCAATAACAATTCTGTCGCCAATTTTGTAACCTATCATAAATAAATCATTGCTTGCAGGGGTATATTTGTTGTAAGTGCCAATTAATTTATTGACGTCTTCCGTTACACTTGGATCAACGGATTTTGCTTTTTGCAGTTTGTCCAAGACGAGGAAATAGGTGCATTTGTTCAAAATGGGTTCATCGTTCCAGTTCGGACTACCAGCATAAAGATTGGCTATTAAAATGTGAGGCGCTCCGTAATTGGGATTAATACTGATAGCTTTCTGTGCATAAGTTCTGGCTTGAGACGATCTCTTGTCACTACTCAAAACTACCGCAGTGGCATAAGCCCATTCTGCTTTCTTTGATTCTTCTTGTTCTAATTCTATTGCTTTGTCGAAGAACTTCACAGCAGCATCAATGTCTCCCTTTTTGAAAGACATATATGCACACCCTGCTGCTGCAGCAGCAGTCGGTTCTATTTGATAAGAATATAATGATGCATTGAAATAAGCTTCTTGGTCGGTACATCTCATCATTTTCATGATGTCAATCACCTTTTTTAAATAAGCCAAATCGTTTTTATTTTCTTCTACTTTTGGAGTATAGATAGCCTCCAACGATTCACAGTCGGCGACTCCGCTATTGATAAAGAAAGCGACTAAGTTATCTTTTATGGTTTGAAGTGTATTTCGTACTATATCTTTTTCTTCCGTTACCAGTGCATCATCCACATATTGACTTGCATTCAAGTAATCCTGAATAAATTGTTCTTTGTGAGATTCGTTGCTTTTGAATAGCTGTAAAGATAGTTCTACATAAAGTTGAAAAGCCGTTGTCGTCGCATCGGCTTTCGCACCGTTAACAGATTCGTTCAGCCATTTGTAAGCCAAATTGGTATCAACATCCGGTGCATAAGTTAAATAATCTATGGCTTTATTGCCAAGCGCCGTTTCTACGGAAAGTACACCCCGCATTTTTTGCTGAAATTCAGGAATGTATTTCATGCGTATATCGTGCACCTCCATTAATTCGTTAAAGTATTCCTTGTATTCGGCAGAATTCTTTTTGTTTCCATTGGCTTTTATGTCCTCATCCAAAAAGGCTTTAAGAATCTTGAATCCGTCTGCAAATGTGTAAAAACGAAGAAGTGGACAATCTTTCAATACTTCCTTCCAAGGCAAATAAGCATCTTTGTAATTGCCTGCTTTTACGGCTTCGTGCGAAACACTACTGTTTATGTTGCAATTTTCGGATTGTGCAAAGGCGCCCGTTGTTCCTGCAAGCAAAAATAAAGTAATGACAAATGTTTTCTGTTTCATCATAGTATTATTAAATGTTAATGTTGTTTGTTGTGCTTAATCCACTTTCCGTTTAAAGAACCATCGTTCATTAAAAGTAAGTCCGATATTTAATTTCAAATAGTTTTCATCAAGGGTATTTATACCCTGTCCGTTAACTCGTATGTACTGAGCGGAGATAGTTAATACGGAATGTGTTCTCGGCATTGGCAAAGCAACACCTCCCGTAACGCCATATTCCTTTGTCGCCCGCATGTCTCCTATTTTATAGTAAGGTAACGAATAGTATCCTCCCAATCGGTATTTAACAAAAGAAAAATACCCTCTTCCCTTTTTTTCCGGAAGATATTCCGCTCCTCCCGATAGTCTATAACGATTGCAGAAAGCATTGGCATCATTCATATAACGTACTTCACCCCAATTTTCCATGCTCCAATCAAGTCCCACCGTTAGTCGTTCATCATATATATAAGTCAGCCCTACTCCCAAACTCAGTGGTATTCCGAAATCAGCTACCGTATCTTTCACCGTAGAGCTACTTGTTGTTGTCATTATGTACGTGTTGTTATGCAATGCATGTTTTGGTGAAAAAAACACACCTCCTGTCAGCGCATTCTTTTTCCCAAACTGTCGGTAGTATTGTAAACCGAAATCCACCTTTTTATCGCCTATGGATACGTTAGTTGTCTCTTCGTAAGGATATGCCGAACTCGAAGAAAAATATTCGCTTATCGTCCGAGTTATGTCACCCCAAAAGTAAGAAACATTCACTCCAATTGAAAGATCTTTTAACAATTTAACTCCCAAACCTGCAAAGATTTGATGTGTTCCTCCCTCCCCCGTGTAAACGACACCACTTGTTGTGGTTGGATTTTCTGTTATATTGTACCCTACATTGGAGAAAGGTAATATTCCGAGAGTAGCTCCTATCTTCTTATGTAATCTGAATTGCATAGCTACATAGTCAAAACTCGAATTTTTAGCATTCAGTTTAGTTGTTCCATCACTGAAATTTGTGTTTTGTAAGGTTATACCTCCTTCAAATAAAAAGGTCAAAGAATCAACCGCCGTATATGAAGCCGGATTGGAGGGATTTATTTGATAATTGTCTCGTAGTCCATAAGCAATTCCTCCCATCGCTTTGCTTTTTGCGGATGATGGTTCGGACAATTGTCCGTAACCATAACGAGTGTAAGGAGAATTTGTATTATTTTGCCCCCCTACTATCCCCGGTAAAAGAGTGAGTATCAACACACCCATTAATTGCTTGGTTACCATTATTGTAATTTAAAATCCTGTTTAACCCTTTTAATACTAAAAACTTATCTGCAAAGATGATGTTTTTTAATCTTGTATCAAAAGAAAAACTATCCCCCCCCGTTAAAAAAATCAAAAGATCAGGATACATCTCTTTAAAAGCTGAGATATATCCCATTATTTCGTATTCTATACCTTTTACTACACCGGAGCGAATAGCCGTTTCGGTATTCTTACTTACCAATGCTACTTCTCCATCACGTTGAATCAGCGGAAGCCTTCCCGTATAATGATGTAGTGCTTTGAAACGCATTTGTAACCCCGGTGAAATGTTTCCTCCGTGATATTGATTTTCCGCATCAATGAATTCATAAGTAATAGCTGTCCCTGCGTCAATTACAAGGATGTTTTTTTCGGGGAACATGTCATTAGCTCCCACCACCGCAGCGATACGATCATAACCCAATGTTTCGGGAGTCTTATAGAGATTGACAACCGGAAGTTTTGTTTCATGAGTAAGCCAAAGTATAGGGAAAAGACACTTTTCAATTTGTTTCCGGGCATTTGCCTCTATATCTTTTACCGTAGCTACAATTCCATTTTCTATACAATACTTGTCGCATATTTCGGAGAGGTTATCCAACGAACCATTTTGGGCATAAAAGATTTCCGTCAATTCATTTTTATCAAAGACCGCTACTTTTGTTATCGTATTGCCTATATCGATTGTCAAATTCACGTTACCATTTCTTTTTAAATTTCATTATACGACTATAAATGTTATTTGTTTTTAATGGTATATTATGCCGATTCGTTTTTTTCCTCTCATCCGAAAGTTTACTTAATTACCGTGAAGATACGCTATATATTTGAGAAAAACAAGAGGCGGGGGTAATTTTATTTATTAAAACTTTAGTGCATGAGATGGTTTAGCGATTTATCATTATAGTCAACAATAGATATCTGTCATTGTGAAAGATGTTTTCAAATATTCGGACAAGGAAATAAATGAGTTACAATTACAACAAGGAGTGAATATTTCTTTGGATATATATTTTAGATTTTCCTGCATTTTCTTTTCTTACCGTCAACCAAATGAGATTATTGATTGTTATTGTATAAAAACAATACTGTTTTGTGGTCAGATGATCCTGCCAAACCGAGTGGGCGAACCGTCATTCTGTCAGTTTTATTCTGCCAAACAAACATTTTGTATTTTTGGCACGCTTTTCGCTTTTCCTTTTTCGTTGAAAAGATATTTATATTTAATATATCAAATGGTATGTATAACATAAAAAGAGTAAAACTATGAACGTAAAACCATTAGCAGACAGAGTGCTGGTGCTTCCTGCACCTGCGGAAGAAAAAACAGTCGGTGGGATTATTATTCCCGATACGGCAAAAGAAAAACCTATGAAGGGTGAAGTAATAGCAGTTGGTCAAGGTAAAAATGATGAGGAGATGGTGTTAAAATCCGGTGATACCGTACTTTACGGAAAGTATGCGGGGACGGAATTGGAGATCGATGGAAAGAAATACCTTATTATGCGTCAAAGCGATGTGCTTGCAGTCTTGGGATAATCTTGATATCATTAAACAGTTAAAGAGCATGGAAAAAAAGAAGATATCACCCGAAGATAATCATGCTAATCAATGGAATTCGAACAAAGGAATGCCCGGGGTTAATAAACAGTATGCTAAAGTGCAAGGAAACAGAGGAAAACAAATGAATGGAAAAGTTAAAAAGTAAGTAATAAAAATTAAAGATTATGGCAAAAGAAATATTATTTAGCGCCGCAGCGCGTGAAGATTTAAAAAAGGGTGTTGACGCATTGGCTAATGCTGTAAAGGTAACACTTGGTCCAAAAGGTCGTAATGTGATTCTCGAAAAGAAATTCGGCGCACCTCAAATATCAAAAGACGGTGTAACCGTGGCGAAAGAAATTGAATTGGCTTGTGCATTTCAAAACACAGGCGCTCAATTAGTAAAAGAAGTGGCTTCAAAAACGGGTGACGATGCGGGTGATGGTACTACTACCGCCACTGTGTTGGCACAGGCTATTATAACCGAAGGTCTGAAAAATGTAACGGCAGGTGCTAACCCGATGGACTTGAAACACGGTATTGACAAAGCGGTTGCTAAAGTGGTTGCTTCTATCAAATCACAATCGGAATCGGTGGGGGACGACTATAATAAGATAGAACAGGTGGCTGCCGTATCTGCCAACAATGATCCTGAAATTGGTAAATTAATTGCCGACGCCATGCGTAAAGTTTCCAAAGACGGTGTTATCACTATTGAAGAGGCTAAAGGCAGGGATACGACCATTGAATTGGTAGAAGGTATGCAATTCGACCGTGGTTATCTTTCCGCATATTTTGTAACTAATACGGAAAAGATGGAATGTGAAATGGAAAGACCTTACATTCTTATCTATGACAAGAAGATTTCTAATTTGAAAGATATGCTTCCTATTTTGGAGGCTGCCGTACAGACAGGTCGTCCGTTGTTGATCATTGCCGAAGATGTGGATAGCGAAGCATTGACTACATTGGTGGTAAATCGCTTGCGTTCTCAACTGAAGATTTGTGCAGTGAAAGCTCCGGGTTTTGGCGACAGAAGGAAAGAAATGTTGGAAGATATTGCTGTTTTGACCGGTGGCACAGTAATCAGCGAAGAAAAAGGGATACAGTTGGAACAGGCTACCATCGAGATGTTGGGTACCAGCGAAAAAATCACTGTTTCCAAAGATAATACAACGATTGTTAACGGTAGTGGTGAAAAGGCGAATATTACCGCCCGTATTGCTCAAATCAAATCGCAAATCGGCGTTACTACTTCCGATTATGATAAGGAAAAGCTTCAGGAACGTTTAGCCAAATTGTCAGGAGGCGTGGCAGTGCTTTACATAGGCGCAGCAAGTGAAATAGAGATGAAAGAAAAGAAAGACCGTGTGGACGATGCGCTTTGTGCTACTCGTGCAGCTATCGAAGAAGGTATTGTACCGGGCGGTGGTGTGGCTTACATCCGTGCTATTGACGCGTTGGAAAAATTGAAAGGTGATAATGCCGACGAAACGACAGGTATTGAAATTATTAAACGCGCCATTGAAGAACCGCTTCGTCAAATTGTTGCCAATGCAGGTAAAGAAGGCGCAGTGGTAGTTCAGAAAGTGCGTGAAGGTAAGGGTGATTTTGGATACAATGCTCGTACGGATGTATATGAAAAGTTGCACGCAGTGGGTGTAGTTGACCCTGCCAAGGTGGCTCGTGTAGCTTTGGAAAACGCCGCTTCTATTGCGGGTATGTTCTTGACTACGGAGTGTGTGATTGTGGAAAAGAAGGAAGATAAACCTGAAATGCCAATGGGAAATCCCGGCATGGGAGGAATGGGAGGAATGATGTAAACGGGAAATTGAAATTATAGAAAGTAAAGGAGTTAGGGAGAGTTAAAGGCTTTCTTTAACTCTTTTCTTTTGCTATGGAATGATTTATATTGAATGTAGCGGTTACATGTGGTTGCTCTTTGCTTTCTTTTCGGCTGTTTTATTAGGGTTTTACGATGTCTTTAAGAAAAAATCCTTAAAGAATAATGCTGTTCTTCCGGTGTTATTTCTCAACACATTTTTTTCAAGTCTGATATTTCTGCCTTTTATATTTTTTTCGTTTTGTATGCCGGGCGTGCTGTACGAAACGCTTTTTTATGTTCCGCAAGCAGGGTGGGAAGTACATGCCTATATTTTAGTTAAGTCGTTTATCGTGCTTTCTTCTTGGATATTTGGTTATTTCGGGATGAAATATTTGCCTCTTACCATTGTAGGTCCCATTAATGCTACTCGCCCGGTAGTAGTACTGACAGGAGCTATGTTAATTTTTGGCGAGCGGCTGAACATCTATCAATGGACAGGCGTCGTGCTGGCTGTCCTGTCCGTTTTTATGTTGAGTCGCTCCGGAAAGAAAGAGGGGATTAACTTTGCACACAACAAGTGGATATTTTTTATTGTTCTTGCCACTGTTTTGGGGGCTGTCAGCGGATTGTACGACAAATATCTGACACAACGGTTTCCTCCGATGCTGATACAGTCGTGGTATAATGTATATCAAGTAGGTATCATGTGTCCCGTATTGTTATTGCTTTGGTTTCCGAAGCGTAAGAAAATTACCCCTTTTCGTTGGGATTGGACGATTGTTCTAATTTCCGTATTTTTATCGGCAGCGGACTTTATGTATTTTTATTCGTTGAGTCTGGATGGCTCAATGATCTCTATTGTATCCATGGTACGTCGTGGCAGTGTCATTGTGTCATTCTTTTTCGGAGCTATATTTTTCCGTGAAAAGAATTTAAAAAGTAAAGCTCTTGACCTTCTTCTGGCGCTAATTGGAATGATATTCTTATATTTGGGTTCAAAATAATTGCTTCTTCTCATGAAAAAAGAATTGTTGGTATTGTTCATGATATTTTCGGTTGTTTCCCTTCCGGCGCAGGAAATAAAAAATTTATTTGTTACTATGCCCGATACGCTTGTTCCATTACTTACATCCGTAAACCGTGCGGATTTTGTAGACTTTCTGGAAAGTAATATGAGAGCACGAGTAAAGAATAAATTCGAGAATCTGTCTGAGATGACGGATTTAACCTCTGATTATATTCGTTTGCAAATGACGTCGCGAAGTACATTACAAATGAAATTGCTTGCTATCAATGATACGACTAAGGTGATATGTACGGTTTCCACAGCCTGCGCTCCCGAATGTGACAGTTATATTCGTTTTTTTGCTACGGATTGGAAAGAACTTCCAGGACGGGATTATCTTACTTTGCTACCTAAACCGGATGATTTTTTTATACCTCCTGACTCAACTTATATAAGCGAATATGATAGCATGTGCGCACAAATGGATATGGTATTACTTAAAGCTGATTTGTCGAAAACGGATACTACGCTTTCTTTTACTTTTACTACTCCCCGTTATATGGGAGAAGAGGCGTTACATACATGGAAAGAGTATCTTCGCGAAGTGATAGTATATGAATGGAAGGGCGGAATGTTCCGGTTTGTAAAATGAAACGATAGAAATAACCGTGATCGCGGAGAAATTAGTTGCAAGATGTTTTTATGATGAAACTATTTAAAAGGGTCTTTAAATATGTTTTGCCCATTGTTTTGGGCAGCTTTATTTTGTTTTGGGTATATCGTGATTTTGATTTTGCGAAGGTTGGTACTGTCTTTTTTCATGGTATGAATTGGGGATGGATGTTTCTTTCGCTAACGTTCGGCGTATTCAGTCATATTATTCGCGGATGGCGATGGAAACAAGTATTAGAACCAATGGGAACTTCTCCGAAAACGAGCAATTGTGTCAATGCTATTTTTGTTTCATACGCTTCAAGTTTGGTATTACCGAGGTTAGGGGAGATTACGCGATGTAGTATCCTCACTAAATACGATGGGGTTTCTTTTGCCAAGTCTTTGGGTACGGTGGTTACGGAACGCTTGATTGATGGGCTGTGTCTTGCTGTTATCACAGTGATTGCCTTGTTATTGCAATTAAAAATATTCAATCGTTTTTTTGCGGAAACAGGGATAAATATGTCCGATGTTTTTAATAGTGTTGTTTCCGTCCATTTTTATATTGTGGTTTGTTGTGTGATTGCTACGATTGTACTTCTATTTTACCTTATATATACCTTGTCATTTTTTAAAAAAGTGAAAGGAATCATGTTTCGTGTTTGGGAGGGAGTGATCTCCTTGCGGAAAGTTGCCAATTTTCCTCTTTTTGTCTTATTTACCATTCTCATTTGGTTTTGCTATTTCATGCATTTTTACATTGCGTTTTTTTGTTTTTCGTTTACCGAGCATTTGAGTGTTTGGGCAGGAGTAGCGCTGTTTGTTGGCGGCGCTTTTTCCGTTATTGTGCCGACTCCTGCTGGGGCGGGAGCTTGGCATTTTGTAATTATTTCCATGATGTCGTTGTATAATGTTAACGTAACAGAGGCGGGAATATTTGCGTTGCTTGTGCATGGAATTCAAACATTTTTAGTAGTTTTGTTGGGTGTATATGGGATGGTAATGTTGCCGTTCGTTAATAAAACTAATAATCTATGAAAACAATTTTATCGTTGCATCCACAAAATGTGTGGAAGCATTTCTATTCATTGACTCAAATTCCTCGTCCCTCTGGATTTGTGCAGCCCATAACAGATTTTTTATTGGGGTTTGGAAAAGGTTTGGGACTTGAATCTTTTACCGATGAAATCGACAATGTGATTATACGTAAACCTGCTACGAAAGGACAGGAAAACCGGAAAGGAGTTATCTTGCAGGCTCACATGGATATGGTTCCTCAGAAGAATAATGAGGTTGTACATAATTTTAAGGAAGATCCTATTAAAACCTATATTGACGGTGATTGGGTGAAGGCTGAAGGCACTACCTTAGGGGCTGATAACGGCTTGGGGGTGGCGGCGATTATGGCTGTGTTGGAAGATAAAGAGTTGAAGCATGGTCCGTTGGAGGTTCTTATTACTAAGGATGAGGAAACAGGTATGGTGGGCGCTTTCGGTTTGAAAGCTGGTACACTGAAAGGGGAAATATTGCTGAATCTGGATACGGAGGAAGAAAGCGAATTGTGCATCGGTTGTGCTGGTGGACTGGATATTACTGCTACGGCACACTATCAGGAGGTGAAGCCCACTGAGGGTAGCAGTGCTTATAAAGTGACATTGAAAGGTTTGCGTGGAGGGCATTCGGGGTTGGAAATTAATGGAGGTCGCGCGAATGCAAATAAATTGATGGCTTATTTTATGTATGAAGCTATTGCGAGTGGATTTGTTCATTTGGGAAGTTGGGAAGGTGGAAATATGCGTAATGCTATTCCTCGTGAGGCTCAAGTGACGCTTGCGGTTGATGGAGGGCATGAAGAGGCTTTTTTTAAATTGGTTGCTGATTTTGATGCATTGCTTCATAAAGAGTATGGCGTTATAGAGACTTCCATTAGTTTTAAAGTTGAACGAACGGAACTACCGAAAGGAGTTGTTCCGGAAAACAAGCAAAAGGATTTTGTCCATGTTATTTATGCTTGTCCGAATGGGGTGGTACGGATGATTCCTACGATACCCGATACGGTGGAGACTTCCTCTAATTTAGCTATCATTGGTATTGGTGGTGGGGAATTTTCGGTAAAGATTTTGGCGCGTAGTGCGAGCGATGCTATGAAAGCAGACTTGGCGAATAGTTTGGAAAGTTGTTTTAGCCTGATAGGGATGAAGGTGGAACGGACTGGCGGGTATTCCGGCTGGCAACCTGATGTCAATTCTCCTATTCTTCATGCTATGAAAGAGTCTTATAAACAGCAGTTCGGCAAAGAAGCAGAAATAAAAGTGGTTCATGCGGGATTGGAATGTGGTATTATCGGAGCTGTTATGAAAGGACTTGATATGATTTCATTTGGACCGACACTACGTTCGCCGCACTCACCGGACGAAAGGGTTTACGTTCCTTCCGTAGCGAAGTTTTATGATTTTTTGAGAGCTTCATTGGAAAATATACCGGTAAAGGAATAAGTTTTACCACATAATAAGTATGATTTCTTTGATAGTTGCTGCTGCCGAGAATGATGTTATTGGTCGTAATAACCGAATTGTTTGGCGTTTGCCGGATGATATGAAACGATTTAAAGCGTTGACAAGGGGGCATGTGGTAATTATGGGGAGGAAAACATACGAATCACTGGGTCGCGCATTGCCGGAAAGGAGGAATATTGTGGTGACGCACAATTCTGGCTTTGTCGCGGCAGGGTGTGAGGTGGTACATTCTTTTCAAGAGGCATTGGATGTTGCCGGTAAGGAAGAGATTTTTGTAATTGGTGGGAGTGAGTTGTATAAACAGTGTTGGAATAAAGCTGACAGGCTTTATCTGACTCGTGTACATGCTTGTGTGGAGGGAGATGTTTTTATTCCGACTGTTTCTTCAGATGATTGGAAAGAAGAGGAGTACGTGTTTTGCAAGGCGGATAGCAGGAATGAGTATGATTATTCATTTTTTACCTATGTTAGGAAATAGTTACAATCGTGATGATGATGCTAAATTTGGCGAATGGTTATTGAAAGTTAATTTAGGTGCTGTTTATCCGTATAACTCATTAACAAATGGAGAAACAAGAATATTAACAACTTAAAAACGTGCAGCATAAATACACTATGAGGTAACAATAAATGATTAAAAATTTTATTTTTGGCATTAGACCTGTCATAGAAGCTATACAGGCAGGTAAAGAGATAGACAAAATTCTGATAAAAAAAGATATTCAAAGCAATTTATCAAAAGAACTCCTCGTAACATTAAAAGATAGATCAATTCCTATACAACGTGTTCCTATAGAACGTATTGATCGTATTACCCATAAAAATCATCAAGGAGTAATTGCTTTCATTTCTCCTGTCATTTACCAAAAAACAGAAGATTTGGTTCCTTTTCTTTTCGAACAAGGCAAAAATCCTTTCTTTATTATGCTCGACGGTGTAACCGATGTTCGTAATTTCGGAGCTATTGCCCGTACCTGTGAATGTGCAGCGGTTGATGCTCTTATCATTCCTGTCAAAGGAAGTGCGGCAGTTAATGCCGACGCTGTAAAAACTTCTGCCGGAGCATTGCATACATTACCTGTTTGCCGGGAACAAAGTTTGAAAGATACCATCCGATTCCTTAAAAACAGCGGATTTAAAATAATAGCTGCTACAGAAAAAGGCGATTATGATTATACAAAAGGCGACTATACAGGACCGGTATGTTTCGTTATGGGAGCTGAAGACGTCGGTGTATCTAACGAAAACCTTTCTCTATGTAATGAATGGGTGAGGATTCCCGTTCAGGGAAATATTGAATCTCTCAATGTTTCAGTAGCTGCAGGTATTCTTATGTACGAAGTCGTAAAACAACGTAACCTCCTACCGGTTTTATGAATATAAAGTAGAACAACTTAAAGAACGGTATTGTTAAATTGGTCTTGTTAAATTAATATGGAAGTACTATCCTTGCCTGCAAAAAGCTATGAATTGTCCTCGATGTGGCAGCCTGAATTATCGCAAGGATGGCTTTGTTAACTCTCGCCAACGTTATGAATGTAAAGACTGCCGGTATCATTATACGGTAGCGAAGAAATCGGATGTGAAATCCGCAGAAACCGGACGCATGGCATTGAAACTGTATTTGGAAGGGTTGGGTTTCCGGGCAACAGGTCGCCTGTTACAAATCAGTTATGGAACGGTTTACGCCTGGGTCAAGAAATGGGGGTCTCAAGTGGATTTGCCAAAGCATACAGAACATGTTGAATTTATGGAACTCGATGAGATGCATGCGTATGTGGGTTCAAAAAAAACTACTGTTGGATATGGATTGCTGTTGACAGATTTGGAAAACGGTTTATCTCCTTTGTCTGCGGAAATCGTTCCACAGCAACAGGACTCAAGCTTTGGAAAGAAATAAAGGATATTCCCGTATCTTTCTATGGTTCGGATTATTGGAAAAGCTACGAAGCCTTTATTCCACCGGAAAAACATCTGCAGACAAAGGCAGAAACTTTCACCGTTGAAGGATACAACAGTAGAATTAGACATTATTTGGCAAGATTCAAAAGAAAGGGAAAGTGCTACAGCAAAGCGCAACACATGATTGAGAAATCGTTAAAATTATTGTTTCTAAAACTCAATAACGAATTACCTATATTAATTTAACAATGCCTTTTTTTTCTGATTCCTTGTTCGGTAGCCATTGATACGGATTGAGAAGGAGAGTTTAATTCCTCCATGCCCCTGTTGACACGTACCCGGCTCACACCCGCCAAGCGACTTGCCTTCCGTTTGCCCCCACGACCTGAACTCAAGGCTTCGCTGCCCAAATACAAACGGGCTGTGTGTTCATCCAAACGAGGCAATAAGGTGGCTAATTTTGATTTTAGATCGGATTCCATTTGTTTTTCTTACAATTGTACTAATTATTTCTTTACAAACCCTTAGTACAACCTTATTTACTAAACGACTCTATTTTCATAACCCTTTTTTCAAACCCTTTTCTTGGAATAGTCGGTTTATTTTCTTTTTTTCTTCGTTGAAAACCCACTTACTAATAATTGTCAAAGGATATATAATAAAATGAAAACTGGATTCTTCTTTGGAGTTTTCTATTATATTTGCCGAACCATAAACAATAGTTTTGTTTACAGATGTTGTGTAAAGCGGAATTGAAAGAAAAAATTATAGTGACGGCATTGACTGTTTTCAGAGAAAACGGAATCAAAAGTATCACTATGGATGATATTGCAGCTATGCTAAAAATATCAAAACGGACGCTTTATGAAATTTTTGAAGATAAAGAAGCTTTACTCAAAGAGTGTATTATATACCATCAGAGCATTGCTCAAGAAGTATGGAGAGAGATTGTATCCGATTCGACGAATGTGTTGGAAATTTTATTGAAATGTTATCGAAAAAGTGTTGAAATACTGCATAAAACCGACAGACGTTTTTTTGAAGATATTAAAAAATACCCTGAGGCACATAAATTGATAATGAGTTACCGTAAGCAAGATGGCGATATGGTTGCCGATTTCTTGCAAAAAGGAGTAGCACAAGGGCTTTTTCGGGAAGATTTGAATTATGAAATCATTCAATTTTTGCTGCGTGAACAGCTTAATACGCTTAAAAATATGGACATCTGCCATCAATACACACCTTTGGAAGTGTTTGAAACAATCATGCTGACCTGTCTTCGGGGCGTTTCTACACAAAAAGGCGCCGATGAGTTGGAAAAATTTGTTTATGAGTACCGGAAAACGCATTGAAAGAATCCGGACTCAGTGTTATTTTATCGGGAAAATACCGCCTTTCGTGGGAGTATGGGAGGTTGTCGGACGTTTTTCGCTTGTAGTGAAATAGATGCAGCTGTTATTTTGAATAAAAAAAGAGGTTTTTTAAATATTAAGGTAAAATATGAATAGAATGAAAGGTTTAATAAGTAAAAATGTGTTTTTGTCTTTAGCCGGCTGTTTGCTTTTCAGCTATGTGCAAGCGCAGGAAATAGCAAACGAACCGACGCTCGCGCTTACATTGGACAAAGCTTTGGAAATTGCTTTAAATGATAATCCGACTATAAAGATTGCCGGTCAGGAAATCAAGCTGAAAAAGGAAGCCAATAAAGAGGCATATTCCGGATTGTTTCCGGAAGCGTCTTTAAGTGGAACCTATTCTCGCACATTGAAGAAGCAGACCATGGTGATGGATTTTGGCGGTGAATCCATGACCATTAAAATGGGTAGCGACAACAGTTATAACGGAGGGCTCTCTATAAGTCTTCCCCTTTTTGCACCGGCTTTGTATAAAGCTATCAGTTTAACAAAAACGGATGTGGATTTAGCCGTTGAGAAAGCGCGCTCTTCCAAGTTAGACCTGATTAATCAGGTAACGAAAGCATACTACCAATTATTGTTAGCGCAAGATGGTTATGATGTTTTGCAGAAAAGCTACCAGCAAGCAGAAACCAATTTTGAGATGGTGAAGGCTGGATACGAACAAGGCAAGGTAAGCGAATACGATAAAATTCGCGCTGATGTGCAAGTACGCGGTTTGAAACCAACACTCCTTTCTACAAGTAATGGGGTGATTTTAGCCGCCTTGCAGTTGAAAGTGTTGATAGGAGTAGATGCCGGTACACTGGTAGCAGTTGAGGGTAATTTGAATGATTACGAGATAATCATGTTTCGACAGGAGTTGAACGGTGATAAATTGGATTTAGCAAACAATAGTGATTTGAAACAATTGGATTTGAATGCGATGTTGCTGGAAAAAAACATCAAAATCCAACAAACGAATTTTATGCCGACATTGGGAATGGCGTTTAATTATGCGTATTTATCATTGAATAATGATTTCAAATTTAGCGATTACAAATGGAATCCGTATTCAACATTGGGCTTTAGCCTGACTGTTCCTTTGTTTAAAGCAAGTAACTTCACCAAATTACGGCAAACAAAAATTCAGATGCGGCAGTTAACCGAAACGCGTATCAATGTGGAACGACAATTGAACACATTGGCAACGAGTTATAAAAGTAGCATGAATACAGGATGTGAACAAGTTTTGAGTAATAAGGAAGGTGTATTCCAAGCCGAAAAAGGCAGAGAAATTGCTCGTAAGCGTTACGAGATAGGGAAAGGAACTATTTTGGAATTAAATGATTCGGAGATAGCGCTCATACAGGCACAGCTTGCATACAATCAATCCATTTTTGATTATTTGACGGCTAAAGCCGATTTAGATAAGGTATTGGGAAAGGAAAGTATTTCGGAATAACAAAAAACAAGAAAAAGTATGAAAAAGAGTTTTCTATTGATAACCCTGACAGTCGTTGCATTTTTGGGTTCATGCAGTGGTGGTAACGGAAATAATGAATCGGCTGCCGGTAATATTGCCGATGAAAAGCCAAAAGTTAAGTTGGCAAATGTAGCGGTGCGTCCGGTAGCTCAAATACAGGAATATACCGCGACGGTGGAGGCTGAAGTCAAAAACCATATTGCGCCTTCGATACCTGTCCGCATTAGTAAGATTTTGGTGGAAGTGGGCGACCGCGTTTCCAAAGGTCAGAAATTAGTGGAAATGGACAATACTAATTTTCATCAGTCTAAATTGCAATTTGAGAATCAGCAAAAAGAGTTTAATCGCATAGACGAATTGTACAAAGTAGGCGGCGTGTCCAAGTCCGATTGGGACGCTATGAGAACGGCATTGGACGTAGCAGAAACAACCTATAAAAATTTGTCGGAAAATACGTCGTTACAAAGCCCCATTAGCGGAATAATTACTGCGCGTAACTTTGATGACGGAGATATGTTTAGCGGAGGTGTGCCTGTATTGACTGTGGAACAAATGATTCCGGTAAAGTTGATAATCAGTGTTCCGGAATCGTATTTCGCCAAGGTGTATAAAGGAGCGACAGCTTCTATTACATTGGATGTGTATGGAGAAGAAGTGTTTACCGGTAAGGTGAGTTTAATTTATCCTACTGTGAATCCGGCTACGCGTACATTCCAAGTAGAGATTACGCTTGATAACAAGGATCTGAGAGTGCGTCCGGGAATGTTTGCACGTGTAACGCTGAATTACGGCACGCTCAACCGTGTGGTAGTACCTGATTTGGCAATTGTAAAGCAAGCGGGTTCGGGCGACCGTTATGTATTTGTTTATAAAAACGGAAAAGTGTCATACAATAAAGTGGAACTTGGTCGTCGTATGGGCGCAGAATACGAATTAATCTCCGGAGTACCGGACAATGCGCAGGTGGTGATAGCCGGTCAGGCACGTTTGCTTAACGGCATGGAAGTAGAGGTAGAACAATAATTAATCATTTAGGATTTCTAAATTGACAGTAACATGAGTTTATACGAAGGAGCGGTTAAAAAACCGATTATGACCAGCCTCTGTTTTGCAGCAGTGGTAATATTTGGTCTGTTTTCTTTGTCCAAATTGCCGGTAGATTTGTTGCCGGATATTGAGACAAACACCATTATGGTAATGACAGCTTATCCGGGGGCGAGCGCCTCCGATATAGAGAATAATGTAACACGTCCGCTGGAGAATGTGTTGAACTCGGTGAGTAATCTCAAACACCTCTCTTCGCGTTCTTCCGAAAATGTGTCTCTAATCACGTTGGAATTTGAATTTGGTTATGATATTGATGTTTTGACCAATGATGTACGGGATAAATTGGATATGATTAGTTCGGCAATGCCGGACGAAGCGGAAACGCCGGTTATATTCAAGTTCAGTACCGATATGATTCCTATTATATTGCTTTCGGTACAAGCGCAGGAAAGTCAAGCGGCTCTTTACAAGATATTGGACGACAATGTGGCGAATCCTTTGGCGCGTATTCCCGGCGTAGGAACAGTATCTGTTTCCGGCGCTCCCAAACGTGAAATTCAGGTCTATTGCGACCCAAACAAATTGGAAGCGTACAACTTGACCATTGAAAGTATCAGTAGTATTCTCGGAGCCGAAAATATGAATATTCCGGGTGGTAATTTCGATATTGGCAGTGAAACTTACGCCTTACGCGTGCAAGGGGAGTTTAAAGATCCCAAACAGATGGAAAACACGGTGGTAGGGACTCGTAACAATGCCAACATCTATTTACGCGATGTAGCAAAAGTAATTGATACGGTCGAAGAACGCGCACAGGAAGCCTATACCAACGGTCAGCGGGGAGCCATGATTATTGTGCAGAAGCAATCGGGCGCCAATTCGGTAAATATTGCCAAGCGGGTAATGAGTTCCCTGCCGAAACTTCAAAAGAGTTTGCCCTCGGATGTGAAGTTGGGAGTAATTATGGACACGTCGGACAACATTTTGAATACCATAGACAGTTTGACCGAGACGGTGCTTTATGCTTTGCTGTTCGTTATCATAGTGGTGTTTGTTTTCTTGGGGCGTTGGCGGGCGACGGTGATTATTTCCATCACCATCCCGCTTTCTCTGGTAGCTTCCTTTATTTATCTGGCTGTTACGGGCAATTCGTTGAATATCATTTCTTTGTCTTCACTTTCCATTTCCATTGGTATGGTGGTGGACGACGCTATTGTGATATTGGAAAATATAACAACACATATTGAACGCGGTTCCGATCCCAAGCAAGCCGCTGTGCATGGCGCAAATGAAGTGGCTATTTCCGTTATTGCTTCCACGTTAACCATGTTTGCGGTATTTTTCCCGCTGACTATGATATCGGGCATGACAGGAGTGCTTTTTAAACAGTTGGGTTGGATGATGTGTATCATTATGTTAATTTCACTTATTGCCTCTTTGACATTAACGCCGATGCTCTCTTCCCAATTGCTTCGATTACAAAAGAGACAATCGAAAGCATTTGTCGCATTCTATACGCCTATTCAAAAAGGATTAGATGGGTTGGACAGAGGGTATGCGCGTTTGTTGAATTGGGCGGTTCGCCATCGTATTGTAATCGTGGCGGGATGCGCCGCTTTCTTTGTACTGAGTTTGTTTTGTGCAAAAAGTATAGGCACGGAATTTTTCCCCTCTTCGGACAATGGAAGTATCACGGCGAGCTTGGAGTTGCCCATAGGTACGCGAAAAGAAGTGTCTCAAACCATAGCGGCAAAATTGACGGAAGAATGGATGCGAAAATATCCGGAGATACAGGTTTGTAACTATCGGGTAGGTCAAGCCAGCTCCGATAATATATTTGCTTCCATGCAAAACAACGGTTCGCATATTATTGCGTTCAATATCCGTCTGTCTAATCCCGGTGAGCGTAAACGCAGTATGACGGTTATTGGTAACGGGATGCGCGAAGATTTGAAGTCTTATCCGGAGTTGAGCAAGGCGCAGGTCGTTATTGGCGGCGGTATGGGCGGCGGTATGGGTGGACAGTCCACTGCTGATTTTGAGGTGTACGGTTACGATATGGCTGTTACCGACCAAGTGGTTGCCGGGTTGAAACAAAAGTTGTTTGAGATAAAAGGAGTTTCGGAAGTGAATGTCAGTCGGGGCGATTATCAGCCGGAATACCAAGTGGATTTTGACCGCGAGAAGTTGGCTATGCACGGTTTGAATCTTGCAACTGCGGGGACTTTTTTGCGTAATCGTATCAATGGGTCTATCGCTTCACGCTATCGCGAAGATGGAGAAGAGTATGATATTAAGGTGCGTTATTCTCCGGAACACAGGACAGACCTTGAAGACATAGAGAATATTCTTATTTATAACAGTCGAGGGGAAGCTGTCCGGGTAAGGGAACTCGGAACGGTGGTTGAGCGTTTTGCCCCTCCTACCATTGAACGTAAGGATCGCGAACGGGTTGTTACAGTTTCAGCGGTTATTTCGGACGCAGCTTTGGGAGATGTGGCGAATGCCGGTCAAGCTATCATTAATAATATGGATTTGCCTTCGGGAGTGTCCATCCAAATTTCCGGCAGTTATGAAGACCAGCAAGAATCGTTTGCCGATTTGGCTGTATTGGCTTTGTTGATTATCGTTCTTGTGTTTATTGTAATGGCAGCTCAGTTTGAATCGTTGACTTATCCGTTTATCATTATGTTTTCCATTCCTTTTGCTGTTAGCGGTGTGTTAATGGCATTGTTTATTACTCATAGTACGCTGAGCGTGATGAGTTTGCTGGGAGCTATCATGTTAATTGGTATTGTGGTGAAGAATGGCATTGTGCTTGTTGACTATATTACCCTTTGTCGTGAACGGGGACAGGCGATAATAAATGCTGTAGTAACTGCCGGTAAGAGTCGTCTTCGTCCGGTGCTAATGACTACTATGACTACTGTTCTCGGTATGGTTCCGATGGCTATCGGCAGCGGACAGGGTGCGGAGATGTGGAATGCGATGGGAATTGCCGTAATTGGCGGTTTGACGGTTTCTACCATACTGACTCTGATACTTGTTCCGGTGCTTTATTGTATGTTTGCCGGTACAGGTATTAAACGTCAACGCAGAAATCTGAGAAGTAAACGTGAATTAGACGTTTATTATGAAGCAAATAAGGATAACATGATAAAAAAACACAGGAAATGAAATCTATATTAATCGCATTCGACCAGGCATATCACGAACGTATCATTGCATTGCTCGACCGTATGAATTGTCGTGGTTTTACTTACTTGGAACAAGTGAAAGGAAGGGGTTCTAAAACGGGCGATCCGCATTTTGGCAGTCATGCATGGCCTGCTATGTGTTCGGCTATTATTACTGTGGTAGATGATAGTAAAGTGGACCCGTTGCTCCAAATGTTACAAGAGATGGACCAAAAGACGGAGAAATTGGGACTTCGCGCATTTGTGTGGAGCATTGAGAAGAGCATCTAAGGGGGGTGTAGGGGCGACTTTTGCGGTCGCCCTGAAATACGGTTGTCCCGAATATCGGCATGAATACCGCTAACGGGGCGACCGCCAACTTTCTCTTTGTTTTCCAAGAATTTTTGAAGCTAATATAGTATATTTGCATCATTATTAGCTATTTTATTACTAATTTAAACGATTGATAATGGCAACACCTATTAGAGACGTTCCTACATTAACAGGAAGAGCTGCAAGGGAATTTGTGAAAAAAGCGCAGGAAGTGGAAAGAAATCCTCACACCAAAGAATGTAAAATGAGTGAGGAAACATTTAAAAAAATTTTGGCAAGTGCAAAATTTGATTTATAATAAAGGCTTTGGCAAAGGTAAATCAAATTTATGTTAGATACTTCTTGTTCTTTCCATCTACTAAATAAAACAGTGATAGATGAGTGTAAGTCATTTACTTGTGGAAATGACGATTTGAATGATTTTTTTAAAAATGAAGCTGAAAATTACACAAAACAATTAATTGCCAAATCATATTGTTTTCGTTTGAAAACAAACTTATCGGTAATGATATGCGCCTTTACCTTATCTAACTCTAAAATAAAAGTTAAAGGTTTAAAAAAAGGAAGGAAATTACTCAAAACATACCTCACGGAAAAATTATGGAGGGGTATCCGGCTGTTTTAATAGGGAGATTAGGAGTCGATATAAATTATCAAAGACAAGGAATCGGTAATGAACTTTTGGACTTTATAAAAAATTGGTTTGCTCATTCAACTAATAAGACAGGATGCAGGTATCTTATTGTTGACGCACGAAATGAAGACAAAATATTGCGATTTTACACAAGAAACGGATTTGATTTTGTATTTAGAAATGATGAGGAAGAAAAAAAACAGATTGATATTAAAATGGAAGATGAATTGAGAACAAAAAGTATGTATTACGATTTATTAAATATGAAAACGGGTCGATGACCCTCTTTTTAATTGAAAAGGTTGTCCAAAAAGCCTATTCTCACCATATTTTACTATGGATTATCAATGAATTGCAATGTCTTTTAGCATAAAACCGACTTTAGACGCCCTCTATTATGAATCAAAGAGTATCATATAGGGACAAATAAATAGAATTTTTTTCCCTTGATTGACAGATACTTTAAAACAATATTTCCACGAAAAAGAAGAACATAGAATTAGATGTTGATTGTATTGGAAACCGGAATTCCTTGACGAAAGAAGAGGAACAAGCTTTGAATGATTTTTTTGCAATACAAAAGTCACAGAGGAAGAATGAAGTTGAAAAGAATCGAACTAAAAAGGCGGTTCAAAAACAGTTAATATAGAGGATACTTTTGATTATTAACAGAGAATTTCATAAACCGTTCAAACTCCGTTAAGGAATGCAGAATAAAATGGCAACTATTTCGTTGGTTATGAATCATTTCAGCGTTAGCGAAGAAGATCTGAGAAAGGTGCTTGCCACAGCATTAGAGAAGGGGGGAGATTACGCCGATCTCTTCTTTGAACATACTTTCAGCAATTATGTTGGATTGCAGGATGGGGCGGTGAATCGTTCTTCTTCAAATATAGATTTCGGTGTGGGCATTCGTGTATTGGCGGGCGACCAAAGCGGTTATGCCTACGTGGAGAATGTAACGCTCGGCGACATGCTGAAAGCGGCTCGTACGGCGGCTCGTATTGCTTCGTGCGATAAGAAGACAAATCCCGTCAATTTGACAGAAAAAGTTTTTCATAAAGATTATTATTCTGTTATTACTCCCTGGGAAGATGTGGCTTTGAAAGAAAAGATGCCTTTTTTACAAATGTTGAATGATAAAGTTTTTGCATTGGATAAACGGGTGCAAAAAGTTTCTGCTTCACTTTCGGATGTTACTTCACATATCCTGTTTTGTAATTCCGAAGGAGTGATGTATTATGATTACCGTCCCATGGCGTCACTCTCTGCTGTTTGTATCATGGAAGAAAACGGGAAGATAGAAAATGCCCATTCATCACGTTCCTACCGTAAAGGCTTTGAATTTCTGAATGACGATATAGTGAATGTGATTGCCCGTGAAGTAGTAGAAAAAACGTCCATTCTCTTTCAGGCAGTAAGACCAAAAGGAGGTGAAATGCCGGTAGTAATGGGTGCGGGTAGTTCGGGTATTTTGCTTCATGAAGCCATCGGACATGCTTTTGAAGCCGATTTTAACCGGATAAATACTTCCATATTTTCCGATTTGTTGAACAAGAAAATATGCAATGAACGTATTAATATAGTGGATGATGGAACTATTTTGTTCAATCGCGGCTCTGTTAACGTTGACGACGAAGGGGTAGAAGGGCAAAAAACGTACATTGTCAAAGACGGTATATTGACGAGTTATCTGCACGACCGTATCAGCGCCGTTCACTATGGCGTTTCTTCAACGGGTAACGGACGGCGTGAATCGTTTCGTAAGATACCCATTCCCCGTATGCGCTCTACTTTTATGGAGGCAGGAAATTTGAAAGAAGAAGATATTGTTTCTTCAGTAAAGAAGGGAATTTTTGTGGATAATTTTACGAATGGACAAGTGCAAATCGGTGCGGGTGATTTTACTTTTTTCGTGAAATCAGGATATTTGATTGAAAACGGTAAGTTAACACGTCCAATTAAAGACATTAATATTATTGGGAATGGACCAAAGGCATTGGCTGATATTATTATGGTAGCCGACAATAATAAGATTGACGACAGTACGTGGATGTGCGGGAAAGATGGACAAGACTGTCCCGTTACTTGTGGGATGCCTTCTGCATTGGTGGGCAAGCTTACCGTAGGAGGAGAAAGTTGAAATTATTTACAGGTGTATGTGGACATGATATCAGATAGTAATAAAAAATTGGCGCAGCAAGCCATGGATTTTGCTTTGAGAAACGGATGCCAAGCGGCAAGAGTAACTCTTTATTCGGGTTCTAACACTTCTTTTGAGTGGCGAGATGGTAAAATAGATAAGTTACAGCAAGCATCGGAAAATGAATTAAGCATTTCCTTGTATGTAAACGGACGATATGGCAACTATTCAACCAATCGTTTGGAATGGAAAGAAGTGGAATCGTTTATTCGGAATGGAATTGATGCTACCAACTATTTGGTTGCCGACGAGGCGCGAACACTTCCGGATCCGGAACGATATTATAAAGGTGGGAAACCTGATTTGCAATTGTTTGACACTAAAATAGAAACCATACTACCGGATGATAAAGTGGCGTTGGCAAAAATAGCCGGAGAGGAAGCCTTAGGTAAAGATGATCAAATTGTTTCGATACAATCGTCTTATGACGATGGGACGGCTTTTAATTATTCCATAACAAGTAATGGATTTGAGGGTGAAACAGGAAAATCGTGGTGTTCCCTTTCGGTTTCCATAAGTATCAAAGGAGAAGGGGACGCACGTCCTTCCGATTATTGGTACGACTCTTCGCTTTATTTCGACAAATTAATCAAAGAAGGTATCGGTAAAAAAGCTTTGGAACGAGTATTTCGCAAATTGGGACAACGGAAGGTTCATTCTGGTAAATATACCATGGTAGTTGATCCAATGAATTCCAGTCGTTTGCTTTCGCCAATGATGAGCGCTTTATCCGGTTCCGCCTTACAGCAGAAAAATTCTTTTTTGTTGGATAAATTCAATCAAAAAATTGGCAGCGACAAATTCACTTTGACGGACGCCCCACATTTACCGCAGGCTTTCGGTGCGCGTTATTTTGATAATGAAGGAGTAGCTACCGAACATCGTTCCATTTTTGAAAAAGGGATATTGAAAACATACTTCATTGATACATATAATGCCAAGAAAATGAATATAGCTCCGACAATTGGTTCACCTTCTATTTTAACGCTGCAAACAGGTACAAAAGAGTTGGAAGGTTTAATTGCAGGAGCGGATCATGGAATTTTAGTAACAGGTTTCAACGGTGGTAACTGCAACAATTCCACCGGAGATTTCTCCTATGGTATAGAAGGTTTTCTTATTGAGAAGGGTGAGTTGACTATTCCCATTTCGGAGATGAACATAACAGGCAATATGTTTACGCTTTGGCGTTCATTGGTTGAAACCGGTAATGATTCGCGTCTTTCCTCTTCGTGGCGAATCCCGTCATTGGTGTTTGAGGGGGTAGATTTTAGCGGAATTTAGAGAGTAGCGACCCTACATGTTACTCATTTGATAATTCCTCTCTCCGAACTGCGAATAAAGTCCACAATGTAACTTGTTTCCGGAGTTACCTCCATTTCAGATTCCACTTTCACCAAAGCATCTGTAATATTCAAACCGCTTTGATAAATGATGCGATAGGCTTCGTGAATACTTTCAATCAATTCACTTGAAAAATTACGACGACGAAGCCCGATTATATTAAGTCCACAATAGGTTACAGGTTCACGTCCGGCAATGATATATGGAGGAATGTCTTTTCCAAAACGCGTGCCACCTTGAACCATCACATATCCACCTACCCTGCAAAATTGGTGCATTAATACTCCTGCGCTAAGGATAGCATTATCATCGATGATGATTTCACCAGCCATTTTGGTAGAATTACCGATAATACAACCATTACCGATTAATGAATCGTGCGCCACGTGTACACTTTCCATCAATAAATTATTATTACCTACAATGGTTCTGCCTTTTGCGGCAGTCCCACGATTAATAGTTACATTTTCGCGGATAATATTTTTATTGCCGATTTCAGCAGTAGTTTCTTCTCCTCGAAACTTTAAATCCTGCGGAATAGCTCCAATAACGGCTCCTGGAAAAATAGTATTTTCGTTTCCAATACGTGTCCCATATAAAATATTAACATGCGGCATAATTTTATTGTTATCGCCGATAACTACGTTTTTATCAATGTAAACAAAAGGAGCTATTTCTACATTTTTACCGATTTTGGCTTCGGGATGGATATATGCTAATGGGCTTATCATTCTGTTATTATTTGTTTTTTACTACTTGAGCCATAAATTCTGCCTCACAAGCTAACTTTTCACCCACAAATGAATATCCCTTCATCGAAGCAATTCCCCGTCGAATAGGAGTAAGTAGTTCTACTCGAAAGATAAGAGTATCTCCCGGAACTACTTTGTGCCGGAATTTCACGCTATCAATCTTTAAAAAATAAGTAGAATAACGTTTTGCGTCTTCTACTGAATTCAATACGAGCAAACCGCCGACTTGCGCCATGGCTTCTACCAGCAATACTCCCGGCATAACAGGTTCTTGCGGAAAATGACCTTGAAAGAAAGGTTCATTTATAGTAACGTTTTTTATACCAACAGCATAGTTTGCACCGATTTCCACAATTTTATCCACTAATTGAAACGGGTAACGGTGAGGTAATAATTCACGAATACGGTTTACATCTAAAATAGGTTCTTCGTTACAATTGTATATGGGGGCTTGAATTTCGTGCAAACGAATTTCTTTTCGTATTTGACGGGCAAATTTATTATTTATGGTATGTCCCGGACGAGTAGCTATAATTCTTCCTTTAATTGGTTTTCCAATCAATGCCAAATCGCCAATAATGTCGAGTAATTTATGACGGGCACATTCATTCGACCATACCAACGGCTTATGATTAATATATCCCATTTGGGAAGCATCCATGTGAGGAACTCCCATAATATCAGCCAATTTATCGTAGTTCTCTTGGGACATTTTGCGTTCGTAGATTACGATAGCATTATCCAAGTCCCCCCCTCTGATCAATCCTGCGGATAGCAAAGGTTCTATCTCACGAACAAATACAAAGGTACGGCTCGCTGCAATTTCGTCCTGAAACTTATCCATATTCTCCAACGTGGCAAATTGATTGGGAATAATAGTGGATTCATCATAAGAAATCAGAACATTCAGACTGAAACTGTCATCGGGTAATACGACAATGGATGAACCTGTTTCTTCGTCTCTAAATTCGATTTTCGATTTAATTATATAAAAATCTTTAATTGCATTTTGCTCTTCCGTCCCAACTTTCTCTATTTCTTGAACATAATGTTGTGCGCTACCATCTAAAATTGGGAACTCCGGTCCGTTTACCTGAATAAAACAATTATCAATTCCTAACGCATATAAAGCGGCCATACCGTGTTCCACAGTACTGACTTTTACATTGTTTTTCATTAATACAGTTCCACGTGTTGTTTCTGTTACGTTGTCCGCTACAGCATCAATAACAGGTTGTCCTTCCAAGTCCGTACGTTGTATTTTGTAACCGTGATTATCCGGAGCAGGATTAAAGGTTACGCTAAGATTACGCCCTGTATGAAGACCTTTTCCTTTCAATGAGAAGCTCTCTTTCAGAGTTTTTTGTTTCAACATGAGTTTACTTCTTATTTAATTGTTGTTTTAATTCATCTAATTCTCTGCGAAGATTGTTCAGTTCCGAATACATCTCGGGAAGCTTTTTATAAAAAATAAATGACTTGATATTTTGTTTAGCTTCAATAGCAGGAGCCCCCATCATCCGAGCATTCGACTTCACATGGTTTACTATACCCGATTGTGCGGAAATAATTACTTTATCCCCTATCTTAATGTGTCCTGCCATTCCTACTTGTCCGCCAATCATGCACCATTCTCCTACCTTGGTTGAACCCGCTATGCCAACTTGAGCAGCCATAACAGTATGCGCCCCGATTTCATTATTATGAGCTATTTGAATTAAATTATCCAATTTAACTCCGGAACGAATAATCGTTGCTCCCATAGTTGCCCTGTCAACACACGTGTTTGCGCCAATCTCTACCTGATCCTCCAAAATAGTAATACCTATTTGCGGTATTTTTTCATATCTTTCGGCAGAGGGGGCAAATCCAAATCCATCCGCCCCGATAACAGCTCCCGAATGTATGATGCAATCGTTGCCTATACGGCAATCGTGATAAACACTAACATGGGAATACAAAATACATCTTTGTCCTATCTTAACTTCATCACCAATATAGGTATGCGGATACAATAAAGTATCATCACCGATAATGGCATTATCACCGATATAAGTAAAAGGACCTATATAAACATTTTTACCTATTTGTGCAGTTGGAGCAATATAGGCTAATGAATGAATACCTTGTTTCTTGGGTTTACTTTTTTCGTACAAAGTAAGTAGTTTTGCTAAACTTTCGTATGCGTTATCTACTTTGATTAATGTGGCTTTTATCTCTTTTTCTGGGATAAAATCTTTATTAATCAAAACGATGCTTGATTGAGTAGTATAGATATAAGGCGCATATTTGATATTAGAAAGGAATGAAAGCGCCCCAGGTATCCCTTCCTCTATTTTTGCAAATGTATGAACGATAATATTTTCATCTCCGATAATTTCTCCTTGAATAAAGGATGCTATTTGCCTAGCGGAAAACTCCATATTTAAAATATATTTTATAATCAATTTAATTTACAAATAACGGTTTTTTTTTCATATATTCATTGCTATTTTATAATTAATTCGAAAGACATCATGGATTCCCTATTACGTACGGCTTTTTGAGGCAGCAGACAATGAGATTTGTTTCTGCAATTTGATTTGAGCGGAAAATTCCTTGCCAAAGTCATCGACTTTGCAAAATATTTTAATAACTTCGTCTTTAGTAAACATAGGCAAAAGTGTTAGATTATATTTGATTATTAGACATTTAAATGTAATCACCTTTGCTTGTTTATGCAACTTTTTTACGGATTCTCTTATCCTGAACAATTTGAATTAAATATACAAATATGGAAACAAGTATGATACTCACTATTGCGATTCTTGTTGTTTCTGCTGCATTCTTTATGAGTGGTAAAGTACGTTCGGATTTGGTAGCTCTTTGTGCATTAATTTTGCTACTGGTTTTCGGTATTCTGACTCCCGAAGAAGGGCTTTCCGGCTTTTCCAACTCGGTGGTTATTATGATGATGGGGTTGTTTGTTGTCGGAGGAGCTATCTTTCAGACGGGACTTGCCAAAATGATTAGTAGTAAGATACTCAAATTAGCAGGCAACAGTGAATCGAAACTCTTGATTCTTATCATGCTCGTAACTGCATTTATTGGGGCTTTTGTGAGCAATACGGGTACGGTAGCTTTAATGCTTCCCATTGTAGTGAGTATGGCTGCGGGTACGAATATTAAGATTAGTCGTCTGTTAATGCCACTTGCCTTTGCAAGCAGCATGGGTGGGATGATGACGCTGATAGGCACCCCACCTAACCTCGTGATTCAAAATACGCTGGTAGAAGCAGGGAATAAAGCTTTGACATTCTTTAGTTTCACTCCTGTGGGGATAGTCTGCGTTGTGGTAGGCATTGTAGTATTAATCCCTTTAAGTCGTTTATTTCTCTCCAAAGATGAGAATAGAGGGAAGAAGCAGGTCAAAAACAAATCAATGATAGAATTGGCGGGTGAGTATCAACTTTCGCGCAATCTTTTCCGGGTGCAAGTAAATCATTCCTCTACACTTAGGGGGAAAATGATACAGGAACTCGGAACCCCGCAAAAGTATGACATCAGTATTATAGAGGTGCGTCGTAAATCGGCATCTTCTTCCTTGCATTTCTTTAAAACAACTACGACTAATCAACAAATTGCCCAAGCGGGAACACTCGTTCAGGAAGGGGACATTCTGTATGTACTGGGTGAGTTCGCAAACATTCAAACATTTGTGGACGATTGTAAGCTTAACTTGCTGGATGCACATAAATCCGAAGAAAAATCCGACTCGCCCGATACCTCTTTGGAATTTAAAGAGATTGGTATTGCGGAAATTCTTTTGATGCCGACTTCCAAATTGATTAACCAACCGATTAAAGATTCGGGATTCAGGGAAAAATTCAGTGTGAATATTCTGGGTATCCAACGCAAACGCAAATACATTCTGCAAAACTTAAAAGACGAAAAGATACAAGTAAGTGATTTATTACTTGTGCAAGGCACATGGGCAAACATTGCCCGCCTAAATGAAGACCAATCGGAATGGGTAGTGCTGGGGGAGCCTTTAGCCAAAGCTGCTAAAGTGGCCTTGACCCACAAAGCGCCCATTGCCGCCCTCATCATGTTGGGAATGATATTCACCATGATGTTCGACTTCATTCCCGTTGCTCCGGTAACGGCAGTTGTCATTGCTGCTTTGTTGATGGTGCTTACCGGTTGCCTTCGCAATGTGGAAGAGGCTTACAAAACTATTAATTGGGAAAGCATCGTCCTTATAGCAGCCATGCTCCCCATGTCATTGGCGTTGGAAAAGACGGGAGCATCAACGATTGTGTCGCAAGCATTGGTAAATGGGTTGGGAAGTTATGGACCCTATATGTTGTTGGCAGGTATTTATTTCACCACTTCACTGATGACAATGTTTATCAGTAATACGGCTACTGCCGTACTGTTAGCTCCGATAGCTCTGCATTCTGCCATGCAACTTGGATACAGTCCGTATCCGTTTCTGTTTGCCGTAACGGTGGGAGCCAGTATGTGTTTCGCTTCGCCTTTCTCCACGCCACCCAATGCATTGGTAATGTCGGCAGGGCGATATACGTTCATGGATTATGTGAAGGTAGGATTGCCGCTACAAATACTAATGGGGATTGTGATGATATTTGTATTGCCACTGTTGTTTCCTTTTTAAATGAGGTTGCTCATAGTACATTTGTAAAAAAGCAAGCGTCAATTCTTCACCTTTGTATTCTTCACACAAACAGAAAGACCGACTATGCAGTTATAAAAACCGTTGCCATATATGTATTTTTGATTGCTGCCGGGTATTTTGGAGGGAATATAGAAGAATAACACCCTAATTATTAAGGTGAACGTAAGGGCAGCATAACGACGAGGAACATTTATATATATGTAACTTACTAAAACACAAATACTTCATTGCTGAAATCGGAAAAACGAAATGTTTACTTTGCTATACTTTCGCTATACATCTCTCTTTACTTTTCCTTTACTCCTATCAATAAATCGCTCACCGGCATACGCTACACTTTACATCCTTTCGGAGAGATAAACATGCTTTACGTTAGCCGGCACAAGCTAAATAAAGCCGTATGTTGCGTTATTCTACATAAATAAGATATAAGTATATTTGAAATAAAAATGCACATAAAACGCATTAAAAGCGTTACGGTGGGATGTGATGTAAATGCACTTACTTAACAGTTTTCTTTACACCAATATATAAAATTTTGCTACGAAAAAAGTTTGGATATGCGTTTGGATATGCGTTTGGATATGCAATTTTAACTAAAATAGAGGTCGATTGAGGCATAGAAACTACCCTAAAAACGGTTGTTTTGCTTGTTTTTTGTTGAATTGAAAGGGGCAAAATACCACATTTTTTACTGGTAAAATGATATAAAATACTGATAAATAGTGTGTAAGGGGGTGGTTTCAAAACACCCCCTTGAAATATTAGGTGGAATGCAACAATCCTTAAAGTAATTAAATATGAATATCAAGAGTGAAGATATTGATTATCAAGTTTTACGCAGAAATGCGGAAAAGGTATCAGGCACTAAATATGTAAACGACTATTACATTACTATCTAATATGGAACTTCAATTTTACGAAAATGCCAAGAAAGCTATTGATGCTATAAAGATAGAGGATGTGTAATACAAATGTCGATTCACTCGGATGGAGGCAGTTAAAAAAAACTATCTTCCTGTATATTTGGTATATTTAATACTTACCCCATCCGCGTAAACAGAATACCCAATGTATATACTATTTTTATTAAAAGAAAAATAGGTTTTCTCGTCATTTGAATCAATAAATTGGAATCTTTCAAGTAAATAATTAGTTATATTTTCTGTTAAAGGGTTTGGTAGTTTAATAATAACCGTACTTGCTTCCAATCCGGACGTTCCGAAAAAATATACGACATGGTCAGAACTGGAAGAACTTAATTTGTATATCAATTCTTTCTCGTCATCTGATATTAATACCCTCTTTTCTTGGCTTTTTATATACGCCCGGCTTTTACCAAACTCAATAATAAGATCATCAAAAAGATTATATTTCGCTTTTATTTCAACCTTACATCTTGCCTCTCCCCATTCGCTTCTGGCAGTAATATAAGTCTCCCCCACATGCCCACCTATCACAAGCCCCTCATTATCCACTTCCGCTATAAATTCATTCTCGGAACTCCACTGCAAATCACTTTTGTTCGCCGTTATTTTTTCTGTTTCTTCATAATATAAGGATATTTCGCTTTTATCTAATTTTAATTTTTCTTCATCATTTTTTGAGCACCCGCTAAATGTCACTAACGGTAACAACATTACCAAAATCAATAAATTTTTTTTCATGTTTTTTTGAATTAAATTATTAATAAACTATTGTTTTAATCCGGCTTTACCGGTTTTTATCACTGTATATCACTTTTTAATGTGCTGATTCCGTGTTTTTTTCGCGTAATGGACATCGGCAATGCTTGCATGTTTCAGTGGGACCTCTTGTTCGAAACAACCGACATCGAGATCGGAAGTAAAATTTTCAACCTGAAGATGATGTTCCTCCTTCAAACAGATATCATTCTTTTTTCTTAATGCTTTGTAGTTTTTTTGCAGCGTTTCTATTTCGCTGCTCATTTTTCCTGTTTTTATTGATAACTCCTCGTTTTTTTCCCGTTCTTTCTCGTATAATTTTTTGTAAAATTCATTTTCTTGAGATACGACCGGTTGCAATGGCGGTCGCTCATCGCGGAGTATAGAGCTGCCTGCTGCAAGCTGTTCTGAGTCATAGACCGGATATGTCTTTTGTGCAGGTATCTCTCGGATCATATCACCGATACCGGTAAGAAGCCATTCGGGGTTAGCGTCTGGTATATTTGATAATATATTTTCGATTGCCGTTGAGTTTAATGGAGTATTTTTAGCTTTTCCCCTGAAGCTCGCAGAAGTCATGCCTATCTGTTCGAAAAAAGACTCCTTTTTTAGCCCTTTAAATTCAATTAATTGTATAACTCTATCTTTTATCATTGAAAATATTTTTTCTATTATCGAAAATAAATTTCAAATTCGCTTGCGTATCGCAAATATATTTTCTATTTTTGTCTCGTTCTTCTTTTTTGAAGAACGCTTCAAATGTAGTAAAAGTTTAGAATTTAAGAGTTATGATAAAGAAAAGGTATATAGAGATTGAACTCATAAAGAAAAAGGAGCTTGCGGAAGAGTTTAAAATATCCGTAAGGGCGGTGTACGACGCACTTAATTATAAGACGCAAAGCGGTACTGCAAAAGCTATCCGCGCTGCCGCTTTGCAAAGAGGCGGCAGGGTGTATGTGCCGGAAGATTTTGGAAAAACTTTTGAAAGGGCTGTACAAAGGGATTAACAGAAAAGGAGACAAAGATATGAAAGTAAATCGTACAAAAAAGGGATACACTCTATCTGGCATTAGTGGAGGGCAATTACATCAAGTAATGTTCCTTCTCGGACACATAAAAGACGGGTGTTTTCAGGATGATAAGGATGCAAACGGCGAATATCACTCAGGTGATGGGTTTATTGCTGTGCTGGACGAACAGGGTTTAAAGGATTTTCATTCGTTTTGTGATGATTTTTGGGAGGGTTTTAACGATTTTAGGAATAAAACGATATGACACTTAAAGAAGCGCAAAAGATGTATAGTGATAGAGAATTTAATTCGATTTAAAAAAGACATAAAAATGAAATACACGATCAAAGTAAGGGAAAACCAAACCGTTGAGGCGGATAGTTTTAAGGATTACTACAAAAAAATAGAAGCCATTCGGTCTACCCTGCATCCCGGCGAAATATTAATAGAAACACAGAAGATAATAGGTATAGCGGTGATTATGAGAGTGGAATCACCGGTGTGAGAAACGGAATAATGCACGGACATGGATTATTATAACGATAAAATAGGTGTGAGTTACAACGAATTAACATCTGTGATGAGGATAGGAACACTAAGATCTCTTCTTGTTCGTGGTCGGGTACATCGACTTAATCGAGGTGGAGGTCTGAATAATCAAGTCTTTATTGACTATTCTACTTTACCGGAGGTTTATCGCGAAAAATTTGAAGAGCGGTTTGGTAATCCGGTGGAGGTTTTGGAACAGCGTAAAAAAGAAGAGGCTGTGACTCTTGATTCGAATGCGAAAGTTTTTTATAGCGAGTATCGTTACGAAAAAGCGGGCGAAATGGTAAGTCTCCCGGAATCATTACAAAAAGAATATACCTTAAACGCTTCGGTGATTAAAATGCTGGAAGCGACTTTTCAGAAGCGCAAAGCGATGCGCAAATCATTAGGAGGGGCAACGAAGCATGTGTTTGAGACTATTGTAGCAGAATCGGAAGCCCTGCGTGACCTTTGTGGACATACCCTTCCGGTTAATGCTGTTCGACTACGTGAAAAGATGAATGCTTTTAGGAGTGAGGGCTTTATTGCTCTCCTAAGTGGGAAAGTAGGCAATAGCAATACACTGAAAATCAGCAAAGAGGTGGGAGATTACATTATAGCACTCAAGCGGAGCCGGGTTCCTATTTATACAGATACGCAGTTGTTTGAGGTTTTTAATTTAGAAGCTCCTATTCGGGGCTGGAAGCCCCTGCAGAGTATTAGAAGTTTGACAACTTACCTTGATCGTCCGGATGTGCGACCTCTTTGGTACGACGCTGCGTACGGCGAACTTAAGGCGCATCAGCTTTTCAGTCGCAAAAACCGCACCCTGCTTCCGTCGATGCGGGACTCTCTATGGTATTCGGATGGAACTAAACTCAATCTTTATTATAAGGACTTTGACGAAAAAGGGAAATTACTTATCAAGACTATTGACGTTTACGAAGTGATGGATGCTTATTCGGAAGTACTGCTTGGTTACCATATTGGAGAGGAAAATTACGAAACACAGTATCACGCCTTTCGGATGGCGATACAAACCGCTGGACACAAGCCCTATGAATTGGTTACAGACAATCAAGGGGGACATAAAAAGTTAGACACAGCAGGGTTTTTGCGTAAAATATGCCGTGTTTATCGCCCCACCGCCCCTTATAGTGGACAATCAAAAAGCATAGAGTCCGTATTCGGTCGTTTTCAGTCTCAGCATTTACATAAACTTTTTGCTTTTACCGGACAAAATATCACAACCAAAAAAGAAAACAGCCGTCCGAATCTGGAATTTGTAGAGGCAAACAAGGATAAATTATACACATTACAGGAATTAAAAGTAGCTTATGCTGCAGCAAGAAAAGAATGGAACGAGTCCGCCCACCCTGCTATGGGAATTAGCAGAATGGAGATGTACCAAAAAAGTGTGAATCCGGAGACTGTTACAGTCAACGCACTGGATATGGTAGAGATGTTTTGGATTCAATCGGACAAACCTCACACATTTACCAGTTCCGGACTTGAAATTACGATTAACAAACACACGCATGCTTACGAAGTATATGCTTCTGCAGGAGTTCCCGACCGCGATTGGCGACGGAAGAACGTCGGCAGGAAGTTTGTTGTGCGATATGATCCGTATTGCCTGACTTCTATCCGGCTTTATTGTATAGAGGCTAACGGCGACCTTCGTTTTGACCGCATTGCGGAACCGTACATGGTGGTACATCGTAACATTCAGGAGCAGGAAGCAGGCGACATGGCGTTTATTCACAAAAATATCTGGGAAAATACAGAAGATAGGATTGCGCGGCAAGTAGCTGCACGCGCTATTGAGCAGCAGCATGGGGTAAATCCGGAAAAGCACGGATTAAGCAGACCGAAGATGCGCGGCGTGAAGAAGGAAGTGGAAGAGGAGATAAACAAGCGTCTGAAAAAGTACGCTCGTGTCCCGGAAGAGGTGGACGTGGGCAAGATGGTGAAGTTGATCAGCAGCAGCACTTTTGACAAAGTACAGGAATTCGATGAACAGGCTATTATCAGTCAATTTTAATAAAAACACAAGATATGGACACACTAAGCAAAAAAGAAAAGGATGCCATCAGCGAGGCACTTAAGGAATACATCCAAAAATCTTCCAGCCGGGACGAAGCTGTTAAGAATTTAAAAGGCGTTTCGTCGGCAACGGTGAGTAACATTACTACAGGCAAGTATGAAGTTGTCAGCCCTAAGATGTTTCGTACTGTAAAAAAAGAACTTTTACGGACAGACAAATGGAAATTCGTAGAAACTAATCGCTATAAAGCAATGGAAGTGACGTTTAACGATGCGCAGGAATATCGTAATGTGCGTTGGATAGTAGGCGGTGCCGGCTGTGGAAAAAGCGCTTCGGCAAGAGTGTACAAAGAAAAAAACGAAAATGTGTTTATCGTTTTGTGCGACGAAGATATGAAGAAAGGCGACTTTGTTCGTGCAATAGCTGAAAGTATGGAAATCAAAACAGCCGGGCTCACTAACAGGGGAATACTTGAGAAATGTATTAAAAAACTTATCCGCTTTGGAAACGCTTTACTCATATTCGACGAAGGGGACAAATTAGGCGATAACGTTTTTCACTACTTCATCAACATATACAACAGGTTAGAAGAAGAATGCGGCGTTGTTTTTCTATCAACAGACTATATACATCATAGAATACAAACCGGATTGAGATATAGTAAAAAAGGATATAACGAAATCCATAGCCGTATTGGCAAGCGATTTTTGGTATTAAAAGATAACAGGCTATTAAAAGAAAAAAATCAAGAAGATGTATATTCTATTTGCCGGATGAACGGAATAGACGATGAAGATGTCATAAATGGTATAATTGAAAAAATAGCAAAAGAAGATAATGCAAATAGAGTAGAGGATGTGGAGTTTGATTTACGCACTGTAAAGTATGAAATTCATAAGATAAAGAGACAAAAAAGCGTATTAAAATAACTGTTTAAACATCGTTTAAACGGCATTTAAAAACAAAAAAAAGAAGTATGTCAAGAGCGTTCTCTATCAGAGAAATAATTGAAATGAAAATTCCGAGCATTAAGCTGACCGGCAAGTTTTTGGATGCTTTCGGGGAGATTGAAAAAACAGGCATTTGGCTTGTATGGGGGAGGTCGGGTAACGGAAAGACAAGTTTCGCGATGCAACTTTGTAAGGAACTTTCCAGATTCGGCAAGGTACATTACGACCCTTTGGAAGAAAAAAGCAAAGGGCTTTCGATTCAAAATATACTTAACAAACACAACATGATAGAGATCAATGGGCGAATGTCGATAAAGAGTGAACCTATCTCTAAACTCAGTGAACGCTTGGATAAGCATAAAAGCCCCGACTTCGTTGTGATAGACAGTTTTCAATACTGCAGATTCACTTACGAAACATACATTGAGTTCAAGGAAAAGCACGCGGATAAGCTGCTCATCTTCATCAGCCATGCTGATGGCAAGGAACCGGAAGGCTCGGTGGCACGTAGCGTTCAATATGACGTGGGACAAAAGGTATATGTGGAGGGTTATCGCGCTTTTACGCGGGGGCGTTTTTATGGCCCGCTTGGGTACTATAATATCTGGGAAGAAAAAGCGATTGACTATTGGGGCAAACAAGATATGAATCAGATAATAAACGAATAGGTTATGGCAAAAACCTACGCACTTTTTTACGCTCTCTTAAAAAACCTGAAGGGTTATGAAAAAGAAGATGCTGTGTACGATATCACAGACGGACGGACAACACACTTAAGTGATTTGTCTGAAAAAGAATATCAGGGAGCGTGCAGGTATTTGCAAGGAATTGTGGACATGAATGCAGATCGTAAGCGGGCTGGATCGAAAATTTTAAATATGCTCACCGGAATGGGGTTTAAAACTTCCTGCAAAGAAGAATGGATAGAGATAGATCGCTTTTTGCTTGATAATCGTATCGCAGGTAAGCGGTATCGTGATTTATCGACAAACGAACTGAAAGCCCTACTTCCAAAATTGCGTAGCATGAAAGATAAGGGATATGTACATAATTTACAGATTGAGATTAAATAAAAACTAAAAGCAAAAATCATGAAAGAATTGAATGAAATGCTAAGCGAATCGGAAATGGAAGAATTCCGCTTGTATAAAGCCAAAAAAGTCGCCGAGGAACAAATGAAGAGCGATATGGAGACGTACAAACAATTAGTCAATGACGAGGTGAACTCTGCGATTCCCGTACTGCTCTCTTTGAGCGAGGATATCAAAGATACAAAAAAATCCATATATGAAAACTTTAAGAGCATCATTGATATGAAAACGGAAGTGCTGCATGTGACAAAAGACAATCAGCGTACACACACCTTTACCAACGCGACAGGGGACAAGCGCGTCATACTGGGTGTATGCGTTACGGACGGGTATCGCGATACGGTAGAAGAGGGGATTGAAATTATTAAGGATACGCTGGAACGTTTTGCCGACGACAAAAAGTCCAAAGCGCTTATCAAAATGGTATTCCGTTTACTGGCGCGTGACGCCAAGGGAACTCTTAAGGCGAGCCGTATCGTTCAGCTGCGCAAATTGGCGGACGAACTTGGGGATAGCCGGTTCATGGAAGGGATTCGTATTATTGAGGACGCTTATCAGCCGGCAGTTAGTAAAACATTTGTTCGTGCGGAATTAAAAGACGCGAACGGTGCATGGACGTCTGTTCCGCTTGGCATGACAGAAGCATGATATTATGATTATAGCAGTAGATTTTGACGGCACGCTCCATATCGGACAATGGCCGGGCATCGGGGTACCGGCGCCGTATGCGATTGAAGTAATGCGGAAGCTAAAGGCGGACGGGCATTATTTGATTATCTGGACGTGCCGTGAGGGAGAACGGCAAACAGAAATGATCAACTGGCTGCTTGAAAAGAGCATTCCCTTTGATCGGATTAATGACCACCGCTCCGGTAGTGTGGAACTATATGGACATAATTCGCGCAAAGTGTATGCAGACCTTTATATCGATGACTGTCAAGTAGGCGGATTGCCTACGTGGAACGAGATATACGAATTTGTAAGGCAAAAAGAGCAGGATGAGTAATTACCCCCCCCCTTTTTGAAAAATCGTATAATCATGTATAACTTGATTTATAGGCTACGAAGAAAAGGTTTCAAAGTGATCACCGGACAACGTACAATCATGGCGGAATACCTTTCCAACCCTGTTGAGGTGCGCCAGATTCGGCGATTAGTGAACGAGTATAATTTTAATGTACAGTTTGAAATAAAATAAATTTATAACCATTAAAACGAAATGCTGCAAAATGTACAAAAATACACAGCGATGGATGCGCTTGCACGCAGCCTGCATGAGCAAATCATCAACTCCATACCGACGGGATATTCGAAAGAAGAGAAGCTATATATCCTGAATCATATCGGTTCGCATCTGGGGAAAGATATTGCCGCTTTGGAGGGTAATCCAACCGGAAATCACAAATAACACAAACAGCATGGAAAACTCAGTCAATTTCCAACAAAATTTGGAAAACATACAAAAATATTTGTTTGGTTTTGCCTGTCAATTAACAGGTAACCGGGAAGATGCAAGCGATTTGTTGCAGGATACCTCTTTGAAAGCTTTACGGAATGAGGATAAATTTGTACCCGGGACAAATTTTAAAGCGTGGATGGGTACTATGATGAAAAATATATTCATCAATAACTATCGAAAAACGGCGTGCAGCCAAATACGTATTGACTATACGGATAATCTTTATATCTTAGATCTTCCGCAGAATTCCGAATGCCATGTGGATGGGAATTGTGATTTAAAAGAGATAGTTCACGCTATTCACGAACTGCCTCTTGAGCAAAGGATACCCATTAGCATGTACGCGTCCGGGTTTAAATATGTAGAGATAACTCGGAGGTTGAATCTTCCTATGGGAACGGTAAAAACCCGTATTTATTCTGCCCGTGTTAAATTGAAGGCAGAGTTACAAGATTTTATTTAATAGACGTACTCCTCTGGTGGATCAGCAATTCAAATCAGAAAGAATGGTTCATTGAAAAAAAAATGAAAAACATATTTGATTTATGAAGAGAACGTGGACAGAAGATGATTGCCGGATACTTGCTTCCTGTTATCCGACCGCTTATATTCCGGATTTGGCTGTACAACTTGGCAGGACTGTTAAAGCCGTCATAGGAAAAGCAAAAGAATGTAAGTTAAGACGGTCGAAAGACTTACTTGTCTGGAGTCCTGCGCGTTTAAAAAAATTGAGAGAGATTTACGCGGAAAAAACAAATGCGGAGATAGCTGCAATTTTAGGGGTTTCAGAATGCTCGGTGGGCGGAGCGGCTTTTAAATACAAGTTGCGCAAATCAGCGACATTCAAATGGAAACATTCATCAAAGGGATTCTTTCTGAAGGGGCATGTTCCGGACAACAAAGGAAAAGAACAGACGGACTTCATGTGTGAAGAATCAATTGAGAGAACGAAAGCAACCCGGTTTCGGAAAGGACATACCCCTTGCAACCATAAGCCGGTGGGGTATGAACGAATAGACAAATACGGGTATGTAGAAATTAAAACGGCAGAGCCGAACTTTTTTGAGTTTAAACATCGCGTAGTTTGGAAACAGCATAACGGGGAGATTCCCGATAGACACAAAATCAGATTCAAAGATGGCAACAAATTGAATCTATGCATTGAAAATCTCTATATGGTGAGCAATGCGGAGCACATGATAGAAAACACGATACAGCGTTATCCTGTTGAAGTGAAAAGGGCAATACGGAAAGTAGGGAAATTTAATAAAATCATCAAAGAATATGAAAAAAGGTAGTACGGATTTGGACAAAATCATAGCGCACATGGACGAATCCATGTGGATGCTGAAAAACAACAACGATCCCAAAGCTTCGGCTAATGAAAAAATGGATGTGGAAATGGCCAAGGCGATGGCCAATTTGGGTAAGGTGGCAGTGGAGGGTTACAAGGTGAAAGCGCTTGCGCTTGGAATCATGTCGAGAGCCGACAACCCGGCTACCACAAAGCAACTGTTGTTAGAGTCCGGAATTGCTAATGATGAAAGCAAATAAAATGGAAACAGTAACGTTTGCAAACGGAATGGATGCGGAGCATTGGAAAGACGTTAATTGTCATGGGTGTTCTATCTATGAATGTGAGAGTGTAACGGAAAAAGAAGCTGCCTGTATCGCTGCTTTTTATGTCGATGTAGGGTTTGTAACGGGTGAAATACCTGTGAGTAAGGTAATAGATACCATCGGAATAGATAAAGATTCGTTGTGTAATACATGTAAATCAAAAAAACAGTAACCGGTAATGAAAGAAAAAAGGCAAAAAAATGTTGCGGAACAAAGACGGAATATCGCAACAGGGAAAATGTTCTATAACGAAGATAAAAAAGCGAAACCAAACAAATAATCGCTTTTATGTTTTATGATATGTAAATATATTTGTTACATTTGCAATATGTCAAAGGGGAGAAACAAACAGCTAATCAAAAAACGCGATGAGCATCTTTGCCTCCGGTACTATTTTTGGACGGAGGTAAAGCGGTTGCGTTTTGACGATGCCCTTCGAATTCTCTCCGAACAGGAGTTTTTTCTCTCCGAAGAGCGCATCCTTTCTATTATTCGAAAGTCTACCAAAAAAGAGCCGGTTGCTCCGGTTGTGAAAGTCCGCTATCCCCGTTTGAATTACCGACAGCTTCTTTTATTCACGGACGAGGCGGGTTACCCTGCTTCGCAGATTCATCGTGAAAGTAAAAACGGAAAACTTTCTCATATACTTTGATGTTGCCCGGGAGTGTGTAATCCCTGCTTTTTAGGCGCACCATCGCACTCATATACTTATTTACCCGGAAACCTTGCAGGGCTTTATAAACTTCCGTACTCAGCTGCTGCCGTTCACGGATTTTATCCGTAGTGCCGGAGCCGATATGGGTATCGTCGTAGCAGTCGATAGCTAATTTTACACTCAATTGGATTTCTCCTTTTTGTGCGCCCAGCCCGATATCCGTCCAGTTAGTGTCCGTATTACTTACCAATACGCAGGGAAACGTTACCGGATACGTGTCCTCATCTGTTTCTAATTGCCCGGTATCCTCATCTACCCAGCGTAGGGGCAAGGCATGCCCTTGCCCTACTTTTTCTTTGATGCGATTCAGCAATGCGATTAGTAGTTCTTCCATGATTATGAGTTTAAAATGTTTCTGATTTCGGTGTCTGTCATTTGTCTGATTTCGTCGCTCAACTCTTTGCTTTCCCCTAAGAACTGCCGTTGCGGGATTTTAATGTTCAACTTCTCTTTTTTGGTCAACGCCAGCGCTTTCCATTTCTTTGCGCTATCCGGAGCGGATTCCGCCTTTTCCTTTTTCTGTTTTTTACTATCCGATTTTTTAATGCCGGTTTGTTCGAAGTAGTTATGCCACGCCCATTTCCGCATTTTGATCGTAACGTTTGGATGGGTGACGCCTCCCCAGTTGTGCAGGGGTGCGTATTTCAGTTCGTTGGATACTTTCACGCCATAGTCGGAAGGGATGTATTTGATGCTGCTGTACAGATGCTTTCTGCTGCTCAGCAGTGCTCCGTAATTCTCAGCAGCCGACTTTCCGCCTGCCTGTTGGCGCTTGGTTTTCGGCCAGAGGTGTTTGCCATTATTTGTAAAGCTCTCCTGCCGGATATTGTCCTGAAAGTGCGCCTTTGCCAAATTGCCTACTTTAATGGGTAAGGTTCGGCGCATCAGGTTGTCCAATTCGCGCCGTTTGGCGACTATTAAGCGATTAAATTCATCTAAATTCATTCTTTTATCATTTCCTTAAGTCTCCTCACTCCGGCATCATAGTATTCTTTATCGATTTCGTAACAGATGTAATTCCGGCTGGTATTAATACATGCCGCAGCCGTAGAACAACTTCCTGCAAATGGGTCAAGTACCGTATCGCCCTCTTTGGTTGTCAATGCCAAGAGCCTTTCAAGTAAATACACGGGTTTCTGAGTGGGATGAATAGTCTTATAGTGATCGCGGCTTTGTTTTATGATTGTTTTTTCATTCATGCCACACTGTATTGATTGCATCACATTACACGCTCTATCTCCGCTTGGTTTGTTTTTTTCACATGAAACAGAATGATTGCGAGAATGTGCCGGTTTTTCAAAATCAGTACGTATTATTGTTTTCTCATTCATTCCAAAACAAATTGATCGCATTACAGAAGTGCATCTATCTTCTTTCGTCAATTCCGAGCGTGTAGTAATACTATCGGATAAGTATTCCTTACAATTTTGCGATTTGTTATTTTCTAAAAATTCCAGGACAGCATCCAGCGACTTTGTATTTTTAAGTATAGATCGCATTCTCTTAATATCTTGACAAATTCCGTCAATATCGTTTTGTTTCATCTGCAGATAAGGAACCTTAACTTTATTAATCGTGCCTTTTCCTTTGGTATGTATCGACAGATTCTCATGCACGCGAGAAACAGACATTAACGGACTACTGCAATAACATTTGTCCCAAACGAAATCTTCCTTGAATGTGAATCCCAGATCGGCAAGAATGGTATTCCACCTGTAGAACGAATCGCCGCGACCAAACATTACGATAAAACCGTTTTTTTTCAATACCCTTTTAACTTCGCCGAAAAGCAAATTCTCATCAAAGGGTCGGTCAAGTTTTTGATTTTTCAGGTATAAATACGGTGGGTCGGTCAAGATACAATCAATACTCTCAGAGGGAATACGACTCATCCCGATGGTACAATCTTCATTATATACCCTGTTTACATTCATAAATGATTCATGTAAGTTGATAGATTTTTCCATGATTTTTCTTGTTTTAAAAAAAATAGTGTATATTTGCAATATCCTTTTGAAAGTAAATCGCGTCAGGTTGCTTACCTGATTCACCGTTTTTCAAAAGGATTTTTTATTTTATACGCTTTAAAATGGTCGTTATCCTGTATGGAATGTATGCGAAGCTCTCCTTTTAAATTTTCCCTTACGGTCAGATACGAGTCCTCACCATTGAGAGTAAAACGGTAATAATGCCAGTTCTTTGCATCCGTGTGCCCCGGTGTGTTATTATTCTTAATATCCGGCGACCATCCCATATATTCCGCTTTTTTCAATAGTTGCGGCAGCCAATAACAACAGGTATTCTTCATGTAGTTATACTTGTGAGGTTTGCCGGTAATGTTCTTAATGTCCTGGTGGGATACGGTAATAGTCTTTGCCGGTCCCTTGGATGCTTGCAACATCAGACTTTTTCCTTTAAGTTCCTTTTGAAAATGCTTACGGACTTCGTCACGAGAATATTTGGTCATCAGCTTATCGGACTCCAGCAGGATGTTCTTTTTGTTTCCGTAATGGTCGGTAAAATAGGGATGTGAAGGAGAAAACAACTTGGCGTCGGTTGCCGGGTTGTTGTTCAATCCGGCAGCCGGTTCGTCCGCTTCGCCTGCGGGAAGGTTGTTAACCGGCGTTGGTTTTTTGTCTGTGGCACGCAACCCGCACTTGCATCCCCAACGATCGCCCGGCTTGTGCCTGTTCCAAAAATCGTCCATTATCGGACGGACAACCCCCCAGAATATTTTGTGATCTTCCCCCGGTGTGATGGATGTGGACTTTATCCATTCGAGGTTTGGAAGTACGCCCGCTTCCCGCTGGAATTGCCTCCATTGCGCTGCTATGTGCGCCCGCTTAACAGCCGTATCGTATTCGGTTCGGAACCATTGTTCGACTTGATGGTCGGCAATGGTTTGAACGTCGTTCAACCATTGTTCAAACGGCTTTAATTCGCCGTTTTCGTCCAGCAACCTGGCTGCCATGTCGTTTTGCATCCGGTGTACCTTGAATGCGGCAAACACCCCGTTGTTGTATTTCAATTCCTGGTAGAACTCAACATCCGGATCGACAGAAACGGTTTTGCCGAAGCCCTTACCGGTTGCCTCGTTGAGCTTGTCCCAAAACTCACCGAAGAGATTCTCTTCGATTTGCGTCATGGGATTGAAATCCTCGTTATATATCCGTTTGAGGGCGTCTTTGAGCGCTTCGTCGTCAAAGGTGAATCCGGATGAAACGTCCGGCAGGGCGTTCCGGTACAGGTCGTTTATTACCAGTCTAAAGCCGCCCCGTTTTTTGGGGCGCGGACGAAAAAACTTCTCAGACGGTTCAAGAATTTTTTCTTTTCTTTCTGTGTCGGTTCCTTAGGCAGGGCGACCGCGAGGGTCTCCCCTACGGATTCCTTTGTGGACGGTGCGGGCGGCAGGGCGACCGCAAGGGTCGCCCCTACGGTCTGTTCCTTCAACTCTTTGTAATTTTCCGGCTTTTCCACGCCAAAGGTTTCATAGAGATAATCGTCCGAGAAAGGCAGGTTGAATGTGGTATAAAGACCGGTGAGGATGGATGCTTTTTCCGTTAAACTCATGCTGTCGGGTTCGGGAAAGCAAAACTCTCCCCCTGTGGTATTGATGCCTAATGACAGGAAAATATCCGTCATGTCGTAGTTCAATACGTCAAGGACGTAGCGTCGATCCGCCCGCGCCGTTTCATCTTCTACTTTTTTGTGTACAGTTCCAAGCGCCTGCGTTCCCTTTTCGGATGCTTCGGTAGTAAGCGTGTTTCCAAGCATTAGTTTGGAAATTTCACTGTTACACCGTTCGCACAAACGTTCGTACAGGTCTGCGCTTCCGGTTTTGTTGCCACTTTCCAGCAGGTTCAGCGTGCTCTCTTTAGAGTGGATGAGCACGGCTAAGCTGCCTGTATTTTCGGCATCCTCAATGGCTTTTTGGCGGGCTTCATCATCGTCCGTTTCATACACATATTCGCGAATAGGCATTCCAAACACTTCGGAGAATTGCGCCCAGTCTGCCGTTGTGTTTCGTTTGTAAATCACCCAGGGAGCTGCTTTCGCCAGCAGCCCCAAATCATCCTTATCACCAATAAAAATTAAATCGGCGTAATCGTCCCAGGACGTGCCGGTGATATCCGTCTGACGTTTGAGAATAAGCCGCCGCAAAGGGTCGGCGTGTTTACGCGGAACGAGGTCGTAGTCCACCCATTGCTTTGTCCGGTAGAATTGGCAAAGCGTGAATCCCCAAAGTTGGGCGTCCATCACGTCCTTTACAAACCGGCGAAACCAGGGTGAGCGGATTTGCTCATTAATGGCATCATCCGGTTTGCCGTTTCTGCGGAACTCTATGTTGGATGAGAGGACGGCCAGGGTACGTTTATTGATTACGCTTGAGAGATGCGTGTCCATGAGGATGTCGCTGTACAGATCATAGAGTTTATAGCGGCGGGAATAGTCCACGTTTTCGGCTGATTTGATGGAAGCCGTGAAGTCGGCAATATCAATCCCAAATCGTTTGGGCTGTGTCAGTACAATGGTAGAAGGCGTATGTTGCCCCGGTCGGGGAATGTTGCCTCCGGCAGTTATTTTGTTTTTCTTTTTCATATTAATAGTGATTTACCCGTTTACGATTGCTTTTGATCAAGAAATTCGCCTTTGCCTGCCTTTCTTCTGCCGGCAGGAGTGGTGCACCGTCGATACCGATGTCCTCATTGGCGACCTGTTGCAGCCATTCTTTCGCCCGGTCATATCTGTCTTTTCGTATTTGCGAAATTTTTTGCGGGTTGTGGATGCAAAAGATGTGATAGACGGCAATATCAATAGCCATCATCAGTATGAGTTGATTCCGGTTTGCACCGGTTGCGGAGAAAATTCGGTTACAATCGTACCGGCGTGAAAGATAGCCCCGCATCTCGGCGATAGCCCTGTCCTCGCATATTTCGACAATAGTTTCATCTTCGCGCGTCAACGCATCCAGGATTTCGCGATGTACACTGGCGTCGTAATCCGCCTGTTCAATAAATTGGCTCATAATCTGTTTTTGTTTTTTGTGCGCACAGCCTTGCGGGAGATAGTCTTTTCCGGTTCGACGTCGCGCAGTTTACCATCGATTTTTTTGTTTCCACCCTCTACCGTATCGGGTCCGTCGGCGGGATAATCTAAGCGGAGATTGAACAGTTTAAACTGTTCTTCCAGTCGCTTCATGTGTGGATTGTCCTTTTCATTTTCATTCAAGATGAGATTTCCCTCGCGGTTCATCGGTTCCAGGTTTGCCTCAATGCGACTTGCCTTGTCTGTTTTCTTTTCTTCATCCCCGCGTATGTAGAGGGACAGGTTCCGTTCACGACGCACCTTGCGCACCAACGGCTGAAAAACTTGCTGGAAAAACGGGTCTTGTAGTTTGTTGTTTTCCATCCAGCAATAGACCGGTGTTTTTTCGTTTACATATTCAAGCAGTTTGACGTACCAGTCGATAAACTCAGCGTTCAAACCCCTGTCAAGAAACGCTTTGATGACATAGAGTTTACCGTTTAGTTTTCCAAGCAGGCAGACCGATTTGGTAGAACTTTTCTTGGTTTTGTTTTCCCCCGGCGCCGGGTCTCCATAGATGATTAGGAAGCGAAATTTATGCAGGGGAGGGACTTTACCGTAAGTCATCTCTTTGAACACTTCTCCTTCTGCGATAGGGTTGTTGAAAAACTCCTTTTGCCCCGATGCGATGCTTATCAAAGAGAGGAACGTATCAATATCCTCTTCGGAGTTCTTTTGCGGCCACACGGAATGACCGTTCCTGTCACGAATGTTTATCTGCTCGAAATATCCGATTTTAGGAATGGATTTCGCCTTATCGCGGGCGCGGGAGATACAACAATCGTTAGCGATGATGTTCCCGTTGAAAAGGATGCGGTAACGCCCGGACACGGACATGGCAGGTATCAGGGCTTCTTCTAACCATTTCCATTTGGTGTTAATACGCTCCGGGTTCCGGCATTCTTCGTCGGTATCAATATCGTCAATGAGGATAAAGTCCGGTCGAAAGTTTTTGTTGCGGGTACCGCGGGGTGATTGTCCGGCGCCAATGGCGCGAAACGAACATCCGCATTGGCAGGTAAATTCTCCGGTCTCCCAGGCGCCGAGTTTCTTTTGCACCCCGTAATCCTGAATGATGCGCTTGTTTTCTTCCATGTTTGCCATGAAGGGCATCAGCAAACGCTCGGCATTGTCGTACGAATTGGAGATAAGCAGCACGTTTTTGATTAAACGCATAAGAGCCAGCTTACTGATTTCCATCATGGAACGTACCGACTTCGCTAATTCACGCGACCAGGCGCGGACTTCATACCAGCGACCGTTCGACATAATGCGCTTGGTAGCCTTTTTGTGAAAGGCTGCCGGCTCGCAAGTATAATATTGGTCAAAATAGTAGCGGAACCACGCTTCATCATCCGCTTCCAAACGTTTCTTCCGGGCTTCGATATCCGCCGTGGAATCTTCAAGGTTAATATCCGAGCCGTTGCGTATCGAAGCATAAAGTTCGTCCCAATTTTTGACCGCCTGCCGGTCTGCGGGTGTGATTAGTTTCTTTGCCATTTCACGTTAATTTAGATTTTACATACGCATCCAGCAGGGGGGCGATTTCTCTCACCCGCACGGGGTCGAATGTCCGTATGAACCGGATCAGATCGCCGAATACCGAAGTGATGTCGGACAGCCCTACCTCCGTTTCCATTTGTTTAATCGACTTTGCCAACTTGGTAATCGTGTCCGCTTCGGCTGTTTTGGCATACCGTTCCCCCTTGGGTCGTTCCAAGATGACCGTGTTTAATTCGCTCAACTGCCGGTAGAGGTTTTTTAGCTGCTCTTCCTTTGTGATAGCAATAGACACTTTTAACATTTCCCAGCTCTCGGAGTTGATCCACTTATTGATAGTTACCCGGGTAACACCTACCCGTTCGGCGATTTCTCCCTGTGTGAGATTCTCTTTGGTGTAGAGCAATTTTGCCCACTCCTTCTTTTGTGTGATCGTTAAATTGGACATGGCCGTATTTCCTTGTTTTTTTAGGGCGACCGCAAGGATCGCCCCTACTTTTACGCAAAGATGGCTACGAAAATGAGGTTTTGAAAACCGAATCCGCATGATACCGCCCGTTGGCGTTATCATACCCCGTATAAGTTGTATCATAAAAACCCGATTTGCATATCCGGCAAAACGCTCTCACTTTTGCGCTGAAAGAGCGCAAAAGAGTTCAAAAAAAACAAAACGAAAAATGAGTAAGAAATTTTTTAACATCATAGCTACAGGCAATACGGCGACTATCTGGCTGTACGGCGACATAGGAGACTCTTCCTACGAGGACGTATGCAGCGCGAACATTGCCCGCGAACTCAAGGAGGCGGAAGGGGCATACAAGAGGATTGAGGTCCGGATTAACAGCCGTGGCGGAGATGTGTACGCGGGCATCGCTATCTACAATGCAATCAGGAACAGCAAGGCGGACATCGGTATCTATATAGACGGTTTTGCAGCGAGCATGGCATCCGTTATCGCTCTTTGCGGAAAACCGGTACAGATGAGCCAATATGCGCGCCTGATGCTGCACAGCGTATCGGGAGGCTGTTACGGAACGAAAGAAGAGCTAAAGGAAGTCGTTGAACAAATCGAATCGTTAGAAGGCAGTCTTTGCCAGATGTACGCTCAAAAGACAGGAATGACTTCCGATGAAATTAAAGCCGCATACTTCGACGGAAAGGATCATTACCTCACTGCCACAGAAGCTTTGTCTGTCGGGTTTATCGACGGCATCTACGATGCCGAACCGATACCTGAGGACAGTACCCCCGAACAGATTTACCAGCTATTCAATAACCGGCTAAACAAGCCACAAAACAACAAACCAATGAGTTTTTTTGAGAATTTCAAAAAGCATCCCCGGTTCAAAGATGTAGCCTCGGATGATGAAGTCCTGCGTATTATAGGAGGCATTGAAACCGAAGCGGCTAAGGTTCCGAATTTGACTGCAGATGTGCAGCGACTAACTGGAGAACTGAAAACTTTTCAGGACAAGGTCCAGGCGGATGAGGCTGCCGCAAAAAAGAAATTACTTGATGACGCCATTGCCGATGGTCGCATCAATGAAACGCAACGCAACGTCTATCAGGCATTGCTGGACAAAGACAGGGAAAACGGCGAAGCCGCTTTAGCGACGCTTCCGGTGAAAAAAAAGGTGCTGAACGACTTGAATCTGCCCACCGGCGGAGAGGGCTATTGGGACAAGCACCAAAAAGAAATGAGAGAAAACCGTAAAAAACGATAAACGATGGCTATTAAAATCCAGAACACCAATTACAACGGCGAGGTATTGGAGAGACTGCTTACGCTCGCTACCACCGGCAACGAAATTGTAGAAAAAGGATTGATCTACATTATTCCCGGTGTGGAAAAGAAAATCAGCGTACCCCGACTTAGGACGGGTAAAATGCTGCAACAACGTAAAGAACTGCCCAAGCCGGACGATTCACAGGGCGACTTCAAATGGAGCGAAAAGGAGTTGAACCCCAAGGATTGCATGGCTTTTACCCTGTTTAACCCGCGCACGTTTGAGCATGTATGGCGCCGGTGGCAACCCAAAGGGGAGCTTGTTTTTGCCGACCTGCCCCCGGAAGGACAAAACGCTTTGCTGGATGTAATGTCCCGGCAAATACAACTGGAACTGGGCGATCACTACATCAACGGCGAACATGGAACCGATGACGATCACCTGTTTGATGGCATTTTAATTCAAATCAAACGGGATAAGGACGTCCTGATACTGAATGTGGTTGCCTCTACGATGACCGACCGCCTGAGAGCTGTCCGGGATGCGATTCCCGTTGCTATCCGCAATCATCCGAACCTCCGCATCCTGATGAGCATCACTGATTTTGATGCGTACGATGACGAACTGACCGCCCGCGAGTCCAAAAACGCCAACGAAACGAAGGTAAATGAACGACGTTTCAAAGGCATCGCTATCGAAACGCTGGCTGCCTGGCCGCAGGGTTTGATTATCGCTACGCTTTGCGCGGATGATATCTCAGGAAACCTGTTTGCCGCCGTCAACCTGCAAGATGACGAACACGTTATCCAGATTGACAAATACATGAATGCCGGCGAACTGTATTTCTTCAAAATGCTCTTGAAGGTAGATACGAACATCGGATTCGGTGAGGAAGTGGTGGTTCTTGATTTCCGTGACGGGCCTGAATTTATCCATGAAGCTGAAACCATTTCAGTTGACCCGTCTGAAGTGTCATTTGCATCCGGAGGCGAAACCAAAGAGGTGGAAGTTACGGCTACGGGAGAATACAGCTATACCTTGGTTCCACGCTGGGCGAATGTGGAATACAGCGAAAACGGCTTATCTATTACAACCGGCAAGTTCGAAGGGGCAACCCAGAGAACGGCTACCATGCAGGTAACCCTTGACGCGGACAGGACAAAGACGGCTACCATCCAATTGGCACAAACCCCTGCTGAGGAATAAATATGGGAAAACCGATATTCAGGGCGACCGCAAGGGTCGCCCCTACAAGCATAAAAAAATGAAACAACCGGTAAAACATTTGGTACTCCATTGCACCGCCACTCCCGAAGGGCGTGCGGTTACCTCTGCGGAGATACGCGCCTGGCATACCAACCCCACCTCCAAAGGCGGGCGGGGTTGGAAACAGGTAGGTTATACGGATATGATTCATTTGGACGGACGGGTGGAACGGTTGGTGGATAACAACGAGGATGCGAATGTGGACCCGTGGGAAATCACCAACGGCGTTGAAGGGGTTAATGCCATCAGCCGGCACATTGTTTATGTGGGAGGTCTGGCGAAAGACGGTAAAACGGCTAAGGATACCCGTACTCCCGCTCAATTAAAAGCGCTGGAGGCGTATGTGAAAGATTTCCATACCCGGTTTCCACAGGTAAAAATCGTTGGACATAACGAATTGGCAGCCAAAGCCTGCCCGTCTTTTGACGTACAAAAATGGCTTGCTTCAACAGGTATTATTTAACAATAAAGGAACATGGCAATAATAGACATCCTGCAATGGCTGATCCCCTCCGGCGGAATAGGAGCGGCGCTTATCTGGATAACCAACCGAAGGTTGCGGAATACCCGCACGGAGAAAGAAGTTCACGAGACGTACAAGATATTGTATGAGGACATTAGTAAAACATTAATAGAGATTCAAAATGAAAACAAGAGACTTCACAGCGCCGTATCCAGTTTGGAATACGCTATTTCAAAAGCTAACACTTGTCCTCATTACGCTCGTTGCCCTATCCGCCGCGAGTTGCCGGACTGTCAAACAGACACAGGCAATAAAACTGGAAACGGAAACAAACGTGAGACTGCAGGACAGCATAGAGATCAAACAGGAGAGGACGCAAAAGACAGTGAAGGTTCCGCAGGAGACGGCGACACTAACCTTAACTAAGGATCAGATTGACTCTTTGCCCGTGGATGCTGTCTATGAAAGCAAAAGCGGACGCGCCGCAGTAACCCTGAAAAAAACCGCAACCGGCGAAACGGAAATCACGGCAAATTGCGACAGCCTGAATCTGATTGTTGAATCCCTTTATAAAGAGGTATTCCACTTAAGGGTTTCGGAAAGCGAGTTAACGCAAAAGCTAAGCGAGCAAAAAGTGACGGAAGTTAACCGGCTCACGGGTTGGCAGTGGTTTTGGGTTCGACTGGGACAAATTTGTTTGGTGGCTCTTATTCTTTATGGGGTGATCAAATTGGTAAAAAAACATTTCAAACCATTCAATTAAAAACGAAACAATATGGCAAAAGAATTTATGTACGGTCTTGACCGCTTCAGTTTGAACGGTGAAGATTTAGGGTATATCGAAGAGGACAGCTTCGACTGGGGAGGCTCGGAAGGTGAAGTGACAGAAATCCGCGCTGCACAGGTTAAGGGTGTGCCGGTACTGGTTATTCCCAAGTCGAACGGAAGCCAAAAGCCTACCTTCGACCTGATAGACCTCTCCTACGAGAGCTTGCAACGGGTATTGGGCGGCACACTAACCGTTGGCGCTGAAGATAAAGTTACCGGATGGAAAGCGCCCAAAGACAGTTTGATGATAACCGGAGAAGCGATCATCTATACGACCTCCGGGCAAAAGATTACCATACCCAACGCAATGCTTCAGGGATACATCTCCGGAGGGCTTAACATGACCAGCGTATCGAAAATAAAGTGTACGCTTTCCATTATGCAGCCAGCAGAAGGTGAGCCTTATACGATTGAAGATATGGGGGAGGTTGAATAATGAACGCGCAACAGGAAGCGGCGGAAGCGTTGCTTGACAGGGGCGTTTCCGTTCCCTTGAAAGAAATAAGATGGTTTGGAAAGCGGATTACCCTGCGGTTGGTGCTCAAACGCCCGTGCTTAGGTAGTCGCATCCGGATTGCCAGGGAATACCTGATGCTGAATTGCACCAGTGAGCAAATGAGCCGCTTTACCGATGTGGATCAGATGACATTCGTTGCCGGATACGGCAAACGGTTAAGCCGGATGATGGCTTTGTGCGTTTGCCGGGGATATGTTTCCGGAGGTCTGTTCACCCCCTTGGTCGCCTTCCTGATTCGCTGGTTCGTATCGCCTGTCCTCATTCAGGGCGTAATATTGAATTTCATTTCCCTGATGGGAACCAAGGATTTTATGAATTTTATCAGATCGGTGGAACGGATGAACCCGATGCAACCGAGACTGAGCCAAGAGTGAAAGGGGAGTTAAGCGCCCGCATGGAAGGCTCTCATAGCCCCTTTGGAGTGATTTGGCAGATAGCTACGGCAACCGGCTGGAGCATGCACTATATATTATGGAAAGTGAATTACCAGACATTAGTCATGATGTCCGCCGATGCTGTTCGTTATGTGTCCACAAAAAAACGCAAACGCGGGGGCGACCGAAGGGCGACCGCAAGTAGGGGCAAGGCATGCCTTGCCCCTAGTACAACGGCATTACAATATTTTCAAACCCGATTAAAAACGTAATGTAGGGGCGACCCTTGCGGTCGCCCAAAAACAGGGAGACCGCAAGGGTCGCCCCTACAATCGTTCAATCAAAACAGGCAATCGTAAAACGTAATCTATGAACCCGGTAGAAATAGAATTTTTGATGCGCGATTCGCTCACACCCGGCTTGCAAAAAGTAGGCAAAACCGTTGCTCAAACTTCCGAGCAGATAAAAGCGAAGATCAAGGAACAGAAAGCGGTTGTTAAGACGGTTGAGTCTGATTTGAAGGACTTGGAAAAACAATATGCCCGTCTTGCTCCCGGTAGGGCGCAAGCGGAAATGCGCGCCGAAATCCTTGCCGCCAAAAAGGCGCTGGAGGAAGAAAAGAACGCCTTGCAAGCCGTTGAGGAAGAGTTTACCCAAACAGCCGGTTCCGGCAATCGTCTTTCCGCCCGGTTGCGGGAAATACAGAACGAGATGGTTCGCCTGCGGTTGTCCGGCGAAGATGGGACATCCGCCTACGCAGCGCTCAAGGAAGAGGCTGCAGAGCTGAGCGATACCATAGGGGACGTTCGCACAGAAACCCGCGCACTGGCTGATGATAATTCACAGCTTGCCGGAGTTATGTCGGGCGTAAGCGGTTTAACCGGCGCATTTACCGCCGCAACAGGCATCATGGGAGTGTTTGCGGGTGAAAATGAAGATTTGGCAAAGATTCAAACCAAGCTGCAAAGCGTCATGGCAATCACCATGGGGCTACAACAGGTGATGAACACCCTCAACCGGGATTCCGCCTTTCGTTTAGTCACGTTGACAAAAATCAAAAACGTCTTTACCGTAGCCAATACCCGTATGGCGACCGCACTGGGTATCTCGAACGTAGCCGCCAAGGCGTTGACGGCTACACTGACTTTAGGCTTATCGGTAGTCGTGGGCGGGCTTATTTATCTATGGGATAAATACAGCAGCGCGCAGGAGAAAGCCCGCAAGCAGCAGCAAGAGCTTGCGGCAAAATCTTCCGAGACAGCCGCATCCGTTGTGGCAGACTTCCGGCGCATGTCGCAGGAATGGGAAGCGCTGGGTAAGGATGCGAAAGCCAGGCAAAAATACGTGAACGAGAACAGGGAAGCGTTCGAAAAACTGGGAGTATCCATCACTAACGTCGTCGAGGCGGAGAATTTGCTGGTGGATAATAAAGACGCCTTCGTTGAGAGCGTGCTCCTCAAAGCTAAAGCCGCCGCCGCTATGGAGTTGGCTTCCGAGAAGTACAAGGAGACAATCAAGAAAATGCTGGAAGCTGAAAAAATGCCTGATGAGACAACCGTTTACGTTTCGCCGGGCGGGTATGGTATGGGCGGTTCGTCTTCCTATCAGGTAGCCAGCAAAAAGAAAGCCAAAGCCCTCGAAGAGGTCAAGAAATTGGAAAAAGAAGCCAACGAGCTGATTGCCAAAAGCATCGGTTTTTCTCTTTCGGAAAAGTCCCTGCTTGCCGGGGCTGGCATCCGGACAGCCACCAAAACCAAGCCTGCCGGTGGAAAACCGGACAAATTAAGCGTCCTTTCCGGCAAGCAATCCCGGGAAGCGATCCGCGCGGTGGAGGATTTGCAGTACCAGGTGGACGCTGCACATATCGCCGCCATGCGGGATGGCGGGGAGAAAACTCTTGCCGCCATGAAACTGCGACACGAGCGGGAAATCGGTGAGCTGAGTCGACAGAAAGAAGATTTGCTTCAAAAAAAGACGGCGGACGCCCGCGCGCTGTTTGAAGCCGATACAAACAATAAGGGGAAAAAATTCGATGCCGCCGCCATCCGGCTTTCTCCCGAAGAGGAAGCCGCTTTTGGCGAACTGCTAAAAGCTTCTATCCAGCGGCAAGGCAATGAACTGAATACCTTTTATACGGAAAATTTACAGAAATATCAAGATTACAACCGGGCTTACCTGGCTCTGCAAAAGAAGTTTGAAACAGAGAGAGAGGCATTAGTGGCATCCGGCGCTACCGGTGAAGAGTTGAAAAATTGGGAGCGGGAACAGAAAGACGCTGCCGACGCACTGAATACGCAATACGCTCAAAAAAGCGAAACATTCCAAGCGTGGATGGACGAAATAGCCGGTATGGGTATAGACAAACTCAAAGATACGCTGGTGGAGGCGGAAAAGGAACTTGCCATCGCCGAATTCAAAGCCCAACAAACCGGACACAACCCGGAAGAATTAGCGGTACTCCGCGCTCAATTCAAAGCCTTGCAGGAACAATTAAAGACTATCAAAAAAGAAGAAAATAAAGTACGCGCCTCCCGGAACTGGAAAGATACCTACGAAGTGTTGGAACGGGTGAACAACCAGCTAAAGGATATCGGCACAAACGTAGGCGGCGCTGCCGGTGAGCTGATTGCCGCCGCCACCTCGTTCTCTACTTCCACCTTAACGATGATCAGCGGCATTACCGAACTTTCCAAGAAGAGCGCCGCCGAACTGTCCGATACGGCAAGCACTGCTACCAAAGTATTTGAGGGGGTAGAAAAAGCTTCCGTAATGCTGACCGTCATCGGAGCCGCCCTGAACGTGCTTTCCGGTATCTCGGAAGGAATTAAGAGCCTGTTTGGCGACAGCGAAGAAAAACAGTATGTTGAAGACCTGACCAAAACGCAGGATGCCTACAATCAGTCCTTAATCCGGACTGCCCTGTTGCATGAGGGCGCATTCAATACCGATAAAATAGGCAACACCCTTTCGGATGTCATGGCGCTGGGGGATGCCATCGATAATTATAATGAGAAGCTGTACGAGCAGCAGGAAGCGTGGAAAGACCCGGAAGGTAACGTATTTTTCCGTATAGTGAAAGCTATCTACACACTGGGGCAATCTGAAAATCCGCTCTACGGGGGAGCCTTTAACAGCAATAATACAAATAACGGAACAACAGAGATAAGGAACAACCTGCGTTATATTACCAAGCACTCAAGTAATGGCTTTTTGGGTATTGGGGGGAATCATACACAGACTACCGATTTGGAGGGTTGGGTGAAAAACAATCTCAAAACAGACCTTTTCGATAAGAATGACCGGTTGAACTTGGATGCCGCCAACACCATTCTTTCTACACAAGCAGGAAACCTGACGGGACAGACACAGGAGGCGTTAAAGTCCTTGATTGAGTATGAAGAGCAGATACGGGCAGGGGAAGCGGCGCTGACTGCTTACATAGCCGACACCTTCGGCGCGCTGGGGGATGGGGCTTCGGATGCCATTGTAGAAGCGTTCAAAAACGGGACGGATGCCATGGAAGAGTGGGGAGAAGGGTTTGAGGATATTTTGGAAAACTTGGGCAAGCAACTCATGTATAACCTGTTCTTCCAAAAAGCGTTTGATGAGCTGGGGGAAACCTTAGACGATATTTATAAAAACAATACAGATGCCAATCAAATAGGCGCCAAGGTGCAATCGACACTCAGCAACTTTTTTGATGGCATGTCCGGCACGATGTCACAGGCGGAAGCGTGGTATGAGAATTGGGCGGCGCAAGCGGAAAAAAACGGCTTTGACTTGAAAGGCGAAAACAAAGAGGATGCGGGCGTATCCCAGAGCGGGAGGGCGGGAGCCTTTCAGACGATGCCCCAGGATATCGGAACGAAATTAGAGGGATTGTTTACCTCCGTGCAAATACATGTTTCAAATATAGATGACCAATTAAGCGGGTTGGATGCGGGTATTTACGCCATATCCGGCGCGCTGAACGCCATAGCGGAAAATACCGCCTATTGCAAATACTTAAAGGAATTAACCGAAACGATTAGCGCCATGATACGCGACGGTTTAAAAATGAAATAAACAGGGCGACCGCAAATATTATTATTCAAATGGACGTATTGACAGGATTGTTGTATATCAACACACAGGACGTATACGCCATGTATGGCGCATTCCTGTGTGAGGACAAGAAGGGAGAACATGCCAATTATTCCGCCCTTCTAAAGCCTCCCGCCATGAAACCTTATGTGGCGGTTGATTTCCGTGAAGAGGACGGGGAGAAACTGCCGCAGACCTTGACGCCTGCCTTTGAGGCGCGGGAGGTAAGCTTGCAGTTTGCTATTCAAGCCCCTTCAAAAGCGATTTTTTTGCAAAGGTATATGGGTTTTGTTCAGTTGTTAAAATCCGGCTGGCTGCAGATATATTTGCCGGAGTTAAACAAAACATACCGGATGTATTACGTCAGTTGCACGGGATATACCCAACTGACCGCTTTGGACGCCGGTATCGTTGCGGGCAGGTTCGGAGTGAAATTCAGGGAACCCATACCGGAACCGTAGTGGCGACCCTTGCGGTCGCCCGCAAACGGGACGCCCGCAAACGGGACGACCGCAAACGGGACGCCCGCAAACAGGACGACCGCAAACAGGGCGACCGCAAACAGGGCGACCGCAAGGGTCGCCCCTACAAATAACATTTAAATGGCATTTAAATAACATTCAAATGGCAATAACGATCTACAAATCAAATGGTGAAATACGGACGGTAATATCGCCTTCGGACAACTCCACGCATCGCAGGGCGATCATGGAGGAGAACGTGCTAAACCTTTCCTTTACGCTGTTTGAATATGTCGGTTTGGAAGTCAATGATTATACCCTTTTTGAAGAGGAACGTTTCGTTCTTCTTACCGAGTACCGCCCAAAAAAGAAATCAACGGTAGAATATCAGTACGATGTACGGTTTTACGGCATAGAAAGCGAGCTGAAGAAAGCCCTTGTAATTTTTGAGGAGGAAACAAGCTTTTCGTTGGATGATACACCGGCGGTTCATCTCCAACTCATTGTTGACAACATCAACCGGATTAAAAACTCCAATGCGTGGACTATCGGGCAGGTTGTTTCTTCCGTTCGCAAAACGGTTGTTTACGATACGGTTAATTGTTTTGATGCGTTAAAGAAATTAGCCGAAACCTACGAAACCGAATGGTGGGTAGAGGGAACCACACTCAACCTTAGCAGGTGCGAGCACGGCGCGCTGTTGGAATTAGGATACCGGCAAGGATTAAAGAGTTTGCTCAAAGATGAGAACGAACACGCTTTTTTCTTTACCCGGTTGTATCCGCTTGGCAGCACTCGGAATATCGACCGGGCGGCGTATGGCTCCAAACGACTGCATCTGCCGGATAATGCTCGCTATGTGGAACAGAACACCCAGTTGGGCATTGTGGAGTACTCCGAAGAGGCTGCATTCAAGGATATTTACCCGCGCCGCGTGGGTACGGTAAACAGGGTGCGGACAGAAGAGGTTACGGGAGAGGACGGCAATCCCTTTACGATTTATTACTTCTCAGACCCCGAACTCACTTTCAATCCAAACGATTACGAAATAGCCGGTTTGGTCAAACACATTGTATTCGAGAGTGGAGAGTTAAACGGTCGGGACTTTGAAGTGAACTGGAATGCGTCAAAAAGCGAATTTGAAATCATTACCCAGTTCCCGGAAGCCGGCATGCAACTGCCCGGCGCCGGGGGGGTGATGATCCCCAAGACAGGAGACAAGTATGTGCTTTACAACCTCCGTATGCCGGATGCGTACTACGCGCTTGCCGAACAGGAATTAGCGGAAGCCGTTACCGATTTCCTGCAAAAATACAGCATGGATACGGCGGTATATAAGTCTGCGAGTGATTATGTATATTTTTTAGAGAACAACATTCGTCCGGTAATCGGTCAAAGAGTTAAATTGATAAGCCCGGAATACTTCACCGCAGGCAGCAGGGAGAGCCGTATCGTTTCCGTAAGCCGTAAGTTGAGTAACCCGCCCGATGCCGAGATAGAATTTTCCAACGCATTGAGTAGTGGGCGGTTGACACAGCTGGAAAACAACGTGGTTGACATACAGACCGCTTTCAAAGAGCAGTTGGACAAAACTCTGTTTCAAATTCTAAAATCATGGGACAGCGCAGATCCAACGGAATATAACGTACTCTCTGCGCTCAGAACCATACGCCTGGTAGGAAATTCGATTTTGAAATTGGCACAGGAGATTAACGAATCGTTCCTGCACAAGAATCAGGAGGATACGGCTAAGGAACTCATCAACTTCTTGGAGGGTATCGACGTGGAAGGTGAAGCGGCGACAGACCGGCTGTTTGTTCGTGAGAATGCCTACTTCAAAGATACGCTTTCTTCACAGGGGTTTGTCTCCGGTTTTCTCTCCGGCAAGGGTTGGGCGATGCTGTGGAAGGAATTTCTGAATGCCGCCGGAGTCAAGGAAAAGAAAGCGACTCTGGAACTGGATGAAATCACCGTTCGCGGCGCCATGCGTGTGTATGAACTTATTATTTCGCAGTTATTAGGCGAGAACGGCACCCGGATCATCACGGATATGATGCGTGTGAGCCGGATAGAACCGGAAAACAAGAAAATATACCTCGACACCGAAAAGGGGGTATTATACAATCCTTTCCGTGAAGGTGATGTACTAATGGTGCAACATTTTTCAGGAGCGCCTGCGCAGGGGAGCGAATACAGTGTTGTTAAACAATATGAATTGACCGTTTCCGGAGCCGGACTTGGCGTAGGAGGTGAAGCCCGCGAGGATTGGATTGTTTATTCTGCATTTGTCGGTAATATAAGTGATGTAGCCGCTCGCGACGTACTGACCCGGGTGGATTCGCTAACCAATCCGGACAGGAAAGGCATCATCAAGGAAACATCCGTAGAGCCGGGAAGCCCCTACCTGGATGTACTTTACGGCATGAAAACCGATCCGGATTCGTTGAAGCTGAGGCTCGGAAAACTCTCCGGCATTATTACCTATCTATGGGGGCAATTGCAAGGGTATGGGTTATACGCCGAGAACGTTTATTTAACGGGAAGTTTCCGGCTGGCGAATGGAGAGGATGTACGTACCCGATTCGAAGTGTTGGAAGGCAAGTTACAGAGCGCTATGCAGAGTACGTATGCACTTATGGATGAGGATAACTTCCTGACAAATTCCGTTTTCAAAAATGATATGGTGGGTTGGGAGCGGTCGAACGATATTTATCTTTTTACGATTAATGACCTCCCTTTGGATCTTATATCCGGGTTCTATTCTCAAAAAAATACCGTTGCCGATGTGGCAAGTTGGGACGGACGTTTCATGCTGCGCATCAAAGAAAACTCTATTTTACAGCGTAATAATTTTGTTAAAAAGCCGGAACCGGAGAGCGTGCTTTACCTGTCCGTCAAATATCATTGCGAGGCAGATGGGCAATTGACAGCCGGATTTGTGAATACACCTTTATATATCAATACACCCGTTACAGCCTCTCAGGGGTATCACACCGTTGAAGTGTCCGCCGAATGGATCGGAACAGGGGACTTTACATTGGGTTTTACCGGCGACATTTACATCGAACAACTTGCGCTCACCAATCATCCGCTCGAAGATTACCAGAAACAGGTAAGCACGCTTTTCGAACAGACCGACCTGTATATTAAGTCCGTTGCCACAGAGGTTAACAACATAGATAAAACCATCAAAGAAGCGGGCTGGATTACCACCGCGACCGGTAACACCCTTTGGGCGACCATCTCAACGGTCAATGGCTTGGGTGACCGGGTAACTACCGCTGAATCTTCCCTGACGGTCAATGCAAATGCTATCAGCGCCGTTGCCACACGCGTACATACAACAGAAAGTGAGATTGAGGTAATCCAAAGCACGATTGAGTCCGCCGGCTGGATTACCACCGCGACCGGTAACACCCTTTGGGCGACCATCTCAACGGTCAATGGCTTGGGCAACCGGGTAACTACTGCAGAATCCAACTTGACGGTCAATGCAAATGCAATTAGTGCAGTTGCCATGCGTGTAGACACGACGGAAAATACGATTGGTGGTATTCAAAACACAATCAGTACTGCCGGATGGATTACTACTGCGGATGGGAACACCCTTTGGGCGAAAAAAAGTCTGGAAAACGGCAGCGAAATAGTTTCATACATTAATCAGGATGCAAATACAATAACTATCAAAGCTTCCAAAATCGACCTTGAAGGAGGTGTTGTTGTTAAAGGCACTATCCGCAATCCATTTGTCCGCAATGATGAAACCATTTGTATTGGCGGTTCCGGCGGGGTGTTGAATCTGAAAAAATATGACAATGTGGTAGCTATTCAAGAGGGAAGTTGGAATGTACCTATAAATTTGCCTTGGGACATTGAACAAAGTGGCCGGCGAACCTGCATCGTAAATTACAAATGGGGAAGTACAACGAGCAGCGGAGCTATGACTATTAGCGCTCCGACGGGTAAATATTTCTACGAGGATGGCATTTCTAAAAATACTCTTTCGTTCTCCCGCGAAGTAGTAGAATTATTAGGGTATGGGGATAATAGTACGTTTTACGGCTGGATTGTTGTGAACCGTTTGGATATAATGACAAATTCCAAACACGGTAGTAATCAGAAGTACCTGGCACAGGGAACCGTAACGGTCATCAAGTCGGGAAGCAACACATACACTTCCGTAAAATATAAAACTTTTGACGGTTCCACCCTCTCGGTCAGTCGTTTGGGCGTAGGTCAATACAAAGTGCAGCACAACCTTGGCAGTTTTAATTATACGGTTATGTTAACGGGGTTTTTCTCAAGCATTGATGGCACAGAGATTTGGGGAACAATTTATACTATTGAGTCAAATAGTTTTACCGTATATACACAGGACGATACAACTCAGAATGAAGGCTCGTTTAATTTTCAGATGATAAGTACGGCAGACTGGACGTCATAATATATCAACAATAAACAGGGCGAGCATGCATCGCCCTTGCAACCGGTAATAACAATAAGAGTGACGCATGCATCGCTCTTACAAAAAACTACTCGTATGAAAGTAAATTTTAATGTGTCTTTTAAGAATTTTAAAGGCGAAGCGATTACGAAAGACGGTAAAGAACAGCTCATTAAGGACGTGTTGGCTCCCGTCCTGTTTGACGGAAATTGGATAAGCTCTACCTCTCCGGAGGAGAAATTGAGCGCTTATAACCTTAGCCTGCGTATTTTTGCAGCAAATGGCGAAATAGAAATCACCACAGAGGAAGCGACTCTGATCAAAAAGGGTGCGCAAATCCTGAATGCCGGTGGTTACGCTCAAGTACATAAACTTATAGAAGGGTAAAGATGCAACTCACGGAAGCGGAAATTCAGGAACTTGCCTCCCGCGTGGCAGGTATTCTCCGGGTAAACTCGAAAGGCGTGGGAGAGTTGCCGGTGGCGGATTCGCTCGCCGGTGTCCTCTCGTTGCCTGCGCTACGCTTCAATGGAGGTATTCCGGAGGTAGTCGTTGCACCGGTTCATCTACTTCAACAAATAGCCACCGACAGCATGGAAGCTGCCGTTGCAGCCGCTAACACTGCAACAGGCAATGCCAATACCGCAGCCGGTAAAGCCAACACGGCAGCGGTGAAAGCCGATACGGCTACAGACCATGCAACCACAGCGACGGGAACGGTGAGCGGTGCGATTGCCGCGTCAAACGTGGCAGCCAACGAAGCTAAATCCGCCGCCGCTTTAGCTCTTGCGCGCTTGCAAGAACTGGACGGCTTCACGGAAATGGTTGCACAAGACCTGTCGCTGTCCCCAACACGCATGAGTTTGGAATATACCTCACGAATCACGCTGGGTAATCCTTACGTGCAATCTGTTGCAGCGCAATTGTTCCCCAGGTATTTGCCTCAAAATGTATTGTTTTTATGTGCCGGTGGGGAGTCGCTGGATATTGACCCGACAACGGGCAAGCTTATGATAAAGAAAACAGGCAAAACTCGCTTTCACATCATCCCCACAGGGAACACTTCCCTACGGAAAACGATAGAGATAGACGTGCAAGCCCCCGTTTTTCGCTTAACCGGCACCGGTACATTGCGAATCACTTCCGCCAATGCAATCCGGCTCACTTAAAAATAAAATATGGAATTAAAATGAAAAAGTTATTATTAGTTGCATCCCTACTACTCTTAGCCGGATGCACGACAAAGAGAGAGGTAATTCGGACTACAGAAATAAAGATTATTGAAGTTCCCGTTTATTATCCGTTCCGGTTCACCCAAAAAACGAAATTGTACTATCAATTACAAAAAGAATTTGAAGATGCTTCAGTGAAAGCTGATTCTATGGTAACAAAATAAAATCGGACATAAAAAATGAATAGAAAAATTTATCAAACAGTAACCGATATTCAGCGCACCACTCGAATATCCAATAAGGGACGTATTGAGAGTCCGGGCGTTTTTTCCCTTACCGGTTCCGTTCCGTTTTCAGTGTATCTCCGCCCTTTGAGCGAGACGGATTCGGCGGATGAGTTAATAGCCTGTCGGCTTTTGCAAGAAGATGAAGCATCCTTGGTTCCGGTAGGAATTGGCGACTGGTGTCCACTCTCTATCATTGAGTTGGAAGTGGATAGCAACCTGTTGCAGAGTTATGAACTTTATTGGGGAGCCGGCGGGGAAGCTGCTCCCATAATTACTCAGCAGCCATGAGCATAATTCTCTCACTGGGTGGAAAATCCCGCAGAAAAAACACTTCAACCGGAGGAGTTCTCCCTCTTGAAATGGAAGTGGTTTATCCCGAAACGCTTTCGGCTCGTAGTAACGACTTCCGGATAACCGCAACCATATTGCCCGCCGGAGCGATTCAGGAGGTAACTTATCAAACAGAAGGCGCTTCTTTAACCGTTCAAGAGAACGGTTATATTCAAGTCGCCGGTACCGGAATCTCTCAGGTAACTGTGCGGAGCGTTCGCAATCCGGTTTTAAAAAAGCAGCTCAGTATTGAAGTGTTAAACCAACCGGTGCGTTTTACCGGTATTGGCGCATTTCGATTGACCTCCTCCGGAGGCATTCGCATGATTTAATTTTAGAAACAAATAAACTTTAAAAACTAAAAATTATGGCATTAAGTACAGAACAAGAAGCCAAAGTAGTCGCTATCATCAATGCGTTTGATAACGGTAAAAAAATCAGTGATTTGCCACCGGCAATCGGAGGTCTTGAAAATTACATCGCCGAAGTGCAGGACATTAGCGGAGAATCCAAACAGATTAATTTTTACAATGCTATTGCGACTGTCAATAAAAAGATGGCCGTCCGACGTTGGAACGAAACACTTGCCACACCGGTGAGCGAAGCATGGGGCAATCTGGATTTTCTACGCGACCTTCCAGGCGTATTGGGGCTTGGCGCTTACTTGGTAAAGGACGACCGCACACGCCGGAAACTTGATCCTACGAATCATTATAAATTCCAAGACGGGAGCCCTGCAGCCCTCAATGGTTCAATGGGACAGTACATGTGGTGCTGGAATGCGCACTATTACTCGTTCTGGAAAGAGGGTAACTATCTGTATGAAGCGGTGAGTCCTAATCAGATTGACCGTGGTGAGTGCTATCGTATTCCGGCCGGAGGCGTATCTGCTTTGGGAGCCGGCATAATAGACAGAACAAACAATCTGCTTTGTTCACTCATCAGTGATGAGGTGCGGTATCGGGGCGGAAATAACAACGCGGCTTATGACGATACGCATCGCACTTTTTTAGGAAAAGCTGCCACAGGTATTGTTTATAGTACTTTTTCTACTTATGCCCGCGCCCGTGGGGTGGGATGGGACGCAAACTGGTACGTAGGCCAAGCTGTTCCTATTTATCTTATTCGAATCATACTCGGCACGCGCAACTCTCAAGCCCCGGTAAGTACGGACAAAGACGTTAACGGTTTGTACCAGGGCGGACTTGGCAATGGCGTAACCACCTTGAGTAGTGACGAATGGAATACTTATAACGGTTGCTATCCTATCATCCCTACTGCCTCCGGCGTTGAGTCTGGCGACGGTACCGGTGAGATATCTTATGACATCCCCGGTGCCTCCGGCGTTTTTAAAAACGTTAAAATTCCCATTTTTTTCGGATTGAAACATCCTTTCGGCCACCTGTGGAGGATGGTACGCGGGATACAAATCAATGTAGGTGCGGAAAAAACAGAAGCCTATGTCGCTCCTTCGCTTTATTCCGGATTCGATCATACCACCATCGCCGCCGGCTTGATTAAAACCGTCGAAATTCCACGTGCGGATTCTTATATTAAGAAAATCTCAATGAATAAGCTGTGTGGTTTACCTACTGAAACGGGAGCCTCTGCAAGCACCTATTACTGTGACCAGCTTTGGTCAAACACTTCCCAAGGTCTTCGTTGCCGGCTCTCCGGTGGTGACGCGGGCGATGGTGCGGCTGCGGGTGCGGGTGCGTCGTATGCGAATAATGCGTGGTCGTATACGGATGCGAATGTTTCCGCTCCCCTCTGCTATTTTGATGAAGATGTAATTATGCAATAAACGAACAGGCGAATGCGGGAACTAATGCAAATGCGAAAGCGCGGGGATTTTAAAAAATATCCCCGCCGTAAGGCGGATTTTTTTTTAAAACTATTACATTTGCCTTGTCAGGGAGCATTTTTGATGTCTCCCCTGTCAGGTTGTTTCTCTTTGTGTGACGTTAGTCTTCGTTGCCGGCTCTCCGGTGGTAACGCGAACAATGGTGCAGCTGCAGGTGCAGGTGCGTCGAATGCGAATAATGCGTGGTCGAATACGAATGCGAATGTTTCCGCTCCCCTACACTTTGTAAACACAAGGAGTAGAAGAGAAAGGCCTTGCCGCTTGGCAGAAGATAACCTTGCGAAAAGGATACCGGTAGGCTTTTACAAGTTCGACGGCTTCCCGCAACGCAAAGCAGACACTTCACAGACCCGCAAACCCACGCACAACATGAAACGATACGGCAATTTGTATGAACACGTGTGTTCATACGAAACACTGGTACAGGCTTCCCAGAACGCACGCAGGGGAAAGAACCGCCAGCACACGGTAAGGGAATTTTATTCTGACTTTGAGAAGAATATTCTCAAACTTCAGGAAGAACTTTTGACACATACATTCAAGACTTCGGAGTATTCCGTTTTTACCGTGTATGAGCCCAAAGAACGCATTATTTATAAACTCCCTTTCCGAGACCGTGTTGTTCATTGGGCGATCATGCTGATAGTGGGCGAAATATGGACTGCCCATTTCACCCGCGACACCTATTCCTGCATCAAAGGTCGTGGCATCCACGCCGTCGTTCGTAAATTAAAAAGCGACCTGACATCCGATCCCGTCGGTACGGCTTACTGCCTGAAGATAGACATCAGAAAGTTCTACCCTTCCATCGACCACGCTATTTTAAAGCATATCATCGCCAAAAAGATTAAGGACGCCGAACTGCTGAACCTCTTAGCCGAGATTATTGATTCCGTGCCCCCCAATAAGGGGATTCCGATTGGGAATTACTTGAGTCAATTTTTCGCTAATTTATACCTGACCGAACTTGATCATTTGCTCAAGGAAGTGTACCATGTGCGGTATTATTATCGCTACGCTGATGACATTGTCCTTTTAGGAACTTCCAAGGGCGAGCTTCACGGTCTGCTTGTCGCTATCAATCATTACCTTAATAACGATCGCAATTTAAACCTGAAAAGTAACTATCAGGTATATCCGGTTGCCGGCCGGGGCATCGACTTTGTGGGGTATATCTTTTACCATACCCACATCCTTGCGCGAAAAAAGAATAAACAAGGACTTGCCCGTACCGTTTTTAAGCTAAGACGGCAGGGCATAGATGAGAACGCAATAAGAATCGAAGTAGCAAGCCGCACAGGCTTTATGCTTCACTGTAATAGTATTCATCTGTTAAAAAGTTTAAACTTAAATGTAGTAGGAATGAAAAAGTTTAGCGAAGTAAGCAAAGGTAAGGGCAAGCTGGAGGGCTCCAAGTTGCACATCGACCAAATTTTAGACAAGCCGCTCCGGTTGCTTGCCTATGAAATCACCGACTCCAAGCACAACGCCGACAAGTGCCTGACTGTTCAGTATGAAATCGAGGAGAATGTCAAGGGGGAGGATGGAAACGTAAAAACAGAGTGGGTGAAACACATCACCTTCACCGGTTCCAAAGCCTTAGTAAGCCAATTGCAGGATGTTGAATCCGGGGACTTTCCCTTTTGTGTGAAAATTATTAAACAACCCATCGGGGAGGGTGGGCGAAAATGCTTTTACAAGCTCATCGACCCCGATTAAAAAAAACAGCATTATGAAAACAGTAAATTATCCGGAAAAAAAGACGTACGAAAAATACGACAACGAGCATTTTCTGCTCTACCTTGGTGAACAACAAGTGACTTATCTCCCACAAGCGGATGCGATGTCTGCTGGTGAAGTGGCAGAAATTGAGGGCTACTCCTACACCGGTGATATCGAAAACGGGGGGACACTCATTAAGGCTTCCCAAGCCGATTATGGCAGCTTCGTCTCCGGACTCATACGTACAAAATACTCCTCGAATGATGTCGAAGCTCTGCAGGGAAATATGCTTCTTGCCGTAGCGAATCCCGATTCCGAAAAATCGAAAGGGTATAAACAGGATTGGGAAGAATTTCAATCTTTTAGAAACGAGTGCAAAAAAAATGCAAAAAAAATCCTAAATCTCTAAAAGGAGGGGGTAAATAAAAGCCCCCGACTGTCTCATTAACGTATCCTACTACTTTAATAATTAAGCGACCAAACGCAACAGCCGGGGGCAAATGCCCTTGACCGCGTTTGGTCGCTTTTGTGCGATAAGTACGCTGACATAAAGTAGTAGGATTCACAAAAGTAATCATTCTTTTTATTTACAACAGAAAAAGAATAAAAAAATGAAAGTGTACGAGTTGTTGAGTTTCAACAGGGAGTTTTTAAGACGGATATACAACGCCGGTATTAAAAGCGAGGATTACAAATACGTTGACCTGTACAATGAGTTTGAGTCCCGAAAAATGAAAGGGGAGAAAGTAACCTACATTGTTGCATCCCTGTCGGTCAAATATGCAATCAGCGAGCGCAAAATATATTCCATAATTGACCGGCTAAAACGAGACTGCAACACCTGTGCAGTGTAACAAGACTCAAGAAAGCACAGGATTCCATTAAACATATTGATATTTGCCTAAGAAAAAATAAGTAAAGAATTATGAAAACCCCAATAACTTATTACGGAGGCAAACAAAATATGTTAAAGCATATCCGTCCGCTCATCCCGCCTCATTCTCTATATTGCGAACCCTTTGTCGGCGGAGCTGCCGTCTTTTTTGATAAACCGTCTGTACGAGTAAATGTAATTAACGACCTGAACGGGGAGTTAATCAACTTCTACCGTACTGTTGTAACGAATTTGGAAGAACTCAGAGTAGAAGTGAATCGAACACTCCATTGCCGCGCCCAACACGTCCACGCGTGGCATATCTATAACAATCCGGATTACTTTACCAACGTCCAGCGCGCCTGGGCTGTTTTCATATTGAGCAAAATGGGCTTTAGCGGACAGTTAAGCAGCAGCTTCGGTTTTGACCGCACAGCCGGTAAAAACTCACTTAAACTACGATGTTTAAAGAAAGATGATATTTTCTGTGAGGAACTGAAAACCCTACTCGAACAATCTACCATTGAATGCGATGATGCTTTCAAAATTATCAAACGTTACGACTGTACTGATGCGTGGCATTTCATAGACCCACCATACGTGAATTCGAACATGGGACACTACGCCGGTATGTTTAATGAGCAGAACTTTGCAGAATTATTAGAACTGTGTACGAAGTTGCAAGGTAAGTTTATGCTAACAATGTATCCGGACGATATCATCCAACAATATGCCGACAAAACCGGTTGGATCATTCATAAAGTCGTTCGTCAAGTCTCTGCCTGCAAAGCCGAATCACGCCGCCAGCAGGAAGAATGGATGATATGTAATTATAGTGTTTAAATAGCATTTAAACGGCGTTTTAATATGAAAAAGAGAGGCAACAGAAAAGCCTCTTTTTTGTTCATGCCGTTAGCGTCTTTTAGCTCTACTTTAGCGTTAGTTATCTCTATTAATTTGCTGTCTGTGAATGTATTATGTACTTTTATCATACGACAAAGGAAATAACAACAAAAAAAACAGCATTATGAAAACTACAGCAACACGGTTATATAACAGACTTGACCCCAGCTATCGCTGGGCAGACATCAAGACAATAAGAAAATACACCGTAAAAAAAGTACGCCGGTTTATCAAAAAAGAAACGGAAAAAGAAGTAAACGCAATCTAAAAAACAAAAGATCATGAAAACATTTAAAAATATAAACTTATGAAAACCTCTGCAAGAAAATTATATAATACAATATCCGGCTGGGACTTTACCGATTTTAAAGCATTTCCCAATAAAAAAGGTCACAGCGCAGCGCGGAAAACATGGAATAAGAAACTCCGCCACCGGATCAATAAAGATTTTGCTCACGATTTTGAAGAAGTAAATCAATAAACCTACCTACATAAAAAAATAGCAGGAGATGATTGTCTCCTGCTATTTTTTTTGCCCGTCCGGCAACAATTGCAGCAAAAATATTCCAAAACTACATACAAGTCGTTTTGCAAAATTATCACAAGTCGTTTTGCCGATTATAAACGGTAGTAGCAGACATAATATTTTTTTACCTTTTTGGATAACAATGAGACATTGAGCATGTCGGATGCTTCAGCTATATTTTTTATTGTTCCATCATTGAAGATGATGTCAATACCATCGTCTGCATAGTTATACATATTTTTTTCTATACGGAAAGTGGAGATAAAGTAACGATTGGCTTCTGAATTTGTAATACTCAATTGTTTACTGATATACTGTATTAATTTTTTTCGATACTCTTCACTGGGAGGAGTAGGAGAAACTTCTACTTTAAATATATGCCGGTTAATTATTCCGATACTTAATGTAGAAAGAATCTTATCGGAACAAGTAGTCCATACTTTTAAGGCTGTCCATATATCGTTATCGTCCAATTGTATGAAATTCTCTAAACAATCAGGATTGTCATAAAACTCTTCTCTGTCCACATTATGATATAGAAAAAAACGCAAGGCGGGAGAAGCAAAGAGTTCCACTCCTTTAGAGACAAGCTTTTTAGCACGCAACAACGCATTGATTAACATCCGTTCATAAGCTACAGACGTTTTATGGAAATAGACTTGCCAATACATTAGGCGACGTGTGGTCAGGAAGTTTTCAATGGAATAAATACCTTTGGACTCAACCACAAGCCGGTCATCCTGCACATTGAGCATTTTGATGATTCGAGCTGAACCTATATTCCCTTCGATAACTCCAGTGTAAAAACTGTCTCTCCGCAAGTAATCCATTCTGTCCATATCCAATTGTCCACTGACAAGCTGGTGCAAAAACTTTTTAGGATATTCGTCTTTGAAGATTTGAATGGCAGTAGTTATTTTTCCGTTCATTTCTCTGTTCATCCGTTCCATCAGCATGAGAGAAATATCTTCATGCGTTATTTGGGATATAAGGGTATTTTCAAAGAGATGTGAAAAAGGCCCGTGGCCTATGTCGTGCAGCAAAACGGCTATTTGAACGGCTTCTGTTTCATCGGGAAGTATTTTATTTCCTTTGGCGGTAAGTTGTAAAAGAGTTTCACTCGTCAGGTGAAAGGCTCCCAACGAATGTTGGAAACGCGTATGTTGGGCTCCCGGATAAACTACGGACGAAAGTCCCATTTGCTTAATACGGGTGAGACGTTGAAGTAAAGGGTGATGAACAATATCATATAATAAACCTTCCGGTATGTTGATAAAACCGAATACCGGATCGTTGATTATCTTCCGTTTATTTGCCATTATCCGGCGAAATTAAAGAATTGTTTTCAGTTGTTCGGACATCTGCCGACGAATTTGTTTTGCTGCTATGCGTGTGGCTTGGACAAAATTTCTGGAATGATCGGCATAAATGATAGCACGTGATGAGTTAACAATCAATCCACATAGTTTGTTCATGCCGTATTTGCACACTTTTTCGAGTGAACCACCTTGTGCGCCCACACCGGGGACTAATAGAAAATGATTGGGAACATACTTGCGAACATCGGCAAATATGTTTCCTTGTGTGGCGCCAACCACGTACATCATTTGTTCGTCATTAGCCCATTCTTTTGATTTGTTCAATATTTTCTCAAACAAACATTCACCATCCATATCTTTCGTTAATTGAAAATCTTGCGAACCTTTGTTAGATGTTAACGCCAGCAAAATTACCCATTTCTCTGGATAAAGCAAAAAGGGTTTTACACTATCCTCACCCATGTATGGAGTTATGGTAATCGCATCCATATTCAATTCGTCAAAAAAAGAACGGGCATACATTTCGCTTGTGTTACCAATGTCACCGCGCTTGGCGTCGGCAATAATGAATTGATCGGGATAGTTTTCTCTTATATATTTGACAGTCTTTTCAAGAGCAATCCAACCTTTTACTCCCAAACATTCGTAAAAAGCGAGGTTGGGTTTATAGGCGATACAAAGATCGGCAGTTGCATCAATGATGGCTTTGTTGAAAGAAAAGACAGGGTCTTCTTCCATCAAGAGATGTTGAGGTATTTTTTCCATATCGGTATCAAGACCTATACAGAGAAAAGATTGTTTACGAATTATGTTTTCAAAAAGTTGTTGTTTGTTCATAATTCATTCCTCCAAACAGACACTACTTTTTTCTTTATCGTCAGAATATTGATTATCGAAACGCTCAAGAACAGCAAGACGCCCACAATCAAAGCCGGTGAAAGTGAACCAATTTCCAACTGAGGAAAAAGTATAGAAAATTTTCCGGTATAAAAATTACGCAATGCGCTTACAAGCAGGATTGCCGTTATTAACACAATCATATTCAATCCTACAGTCAAAATTTGATAAGGAAGTCCTACTTGCAGGGGACTGTATCCGATGAGTAGTAAATTTTCAACTTTGTCCGTATTCTTCTGAAGCAGAAGATAGATGCTCAACATAAGCAGATAGAACGATAACAAACTAATAAATATTCCCACTCCCAACACCACACCGACCACAAGACGTAAAAAATAAGCAATCTTCCCTGCATCCAACTTGTTGTCTTCCGTGTCATATTTTTTCTTTTGGAAATAATCTGTAATCGAAGAATTGGCGGGATTGTCCACTTCGATGATTAGGCGGGAAACTTTGGCTTCCTCATTCGGAGCATATATTTCATTCGCTTGTGTCATAAAAGATTGTGGAACTAAAATAGTATTCAACCGACTGGAAAATCCGGCAATGTTTCCTTTGTACTTTTCCGTGTGTCCGTTACCTTGAATTTGAATATCTATGGATAGCAAACTTGTCATACCTTCCGTTATTTTAGGAAGATTGCGAGATGGAGCATAACCCAAGTTGTACAGATTCAAATAGTTACGTGGGATAATGATAGGAATGATTTGAGAGTTTTTATCGTAATGCCAATTCTCCAAACCAACATCTACAAATTCATCCGGTACGGACTCAAAAAACATTTCCGTTGATAAACGCGCCTCTGCATTTCCAATTCCTAATCCGGCGTACACCTTGAACCTTGAAGGAGTAAAAGCGCCTGTTCGTTTTGTAAAGGGTTGTGTCTTTAGCTCCTTTATTTCCTCCTGCGAAAAAGTATTGTCTTTACCGGCAAAAGAACCGAGTGCACTGATTCTTTTTGTAACAATGATATATTCTTTCTTCATGAAGCTATCTCCACGTGTAAAAGCAGGAAGCACATCTTTATAGAATTGTACACCGAACAAAATAATAACCATACCGAAAAGGTTTGCCAAAAAAAAGCCGAATAATTGCCCGATACTAATGTGTTGACGAAGGAGCTTCCAGATAAGTCTCATTGATTTTTGAATGATTTTGTGCAAAGATAACTACTTTCAAAAGATTTATACTTGTTTAAAAATGTATTCAATGAAAATTAATCATTTATAGGCAAGCTTTCGTTTTTGGAAATATTTACTTTTACTCGTTTCCTTGTTCCGCCGAGCGAACCGATGTAGTTGATATAAAAGTTAATATTCTCTGTTTTGTGCGCACTAAAATCAGAAATAGACAAGGTGATATTCGTTCCCTGCCAATGGTTCCACTGTCAGATACCAATTAGACAAATAACATTCTGGATCTTGCTCAAAGGAATCAATATAGTAAACACTCCACAACTTAAAAACTTGTATTGTATAAATACACTACGGGTAGCATAACAATATCTTAGCAGAATAAAATTTGCTAAAAAAAGTTAAATAGTAAATTTTATTTGTAGAAAATTAGTATTTACTATATTTATTTGCATTATGTATAGAATGGGGAAGCTGGCGGGTGTTATCGGCGCGGTTCGGGAACGTTTGAATCCGAGTTTGGAAAATAAAGAGAAAGAGATGAAATCTTACTAAATTAGGTGTTGGTGCTATTTTTGGTTTTTTGCATTTAGAAAAAGAAATTAAGTGTTATAACGTAGATTTTCGGACAAACCGGAACATTTATCTTTCTCTTATTGTATCCATTTTTTTTGGGTTTGTGGGTGCAAAATTATTTGAACTATTTTATCATGGTTATGAGTTAAATCTTTATGCGTTCGCCAGTGGGGGAATTACTTTCATGGGTGGACTTATGACGGGTGCAATATGTTT